>Ga0194122_10003499_pt1 | contig 15995 bp, 14 predicted proteins | sample TA2MahCa10mmetaG_FD_155487 | JGI IMG/M metagenome (GOLD analysis project Ga0194122, IMG submission 155487) | Freshwater microbial communities from Lake Tanganyika, Tanzania - TA2015021 Mahale Deep Cast 10m | ecosystem: Environmental > Aquatic > Freshwater > Lake | place: Tanzania: Lake... | reverse complement strand
TGTTGATCGCTCGACCGGCAAAAAACTTTGGCAGACTGAGATTCATCAGGGTGCCTTTGAACCGGTGCTCAAAAAAGGGAACTCGAAAAGTTCCTTGGCATCGTCCACCGTGGCCTGCGATGGAAAGCGACTCTTCATCAACTTTCTGCACGACGGAGCGGTCTACACGACTGCCCTGAGTCGTGATGGCGAACGACTGTGGCAGACGAAGGTTACTGACTACGTTTTGCATCAGGGGTTCGGTTCGTCGCCGGCGGTTTATCAGTCGCTGGTGATCGTCTCGGCAGACAACAAGGGGACAGGTCTGATCGCCGCGTTGGATCGTGCGACCGGCGCGTTTGTCTGGAAGCAGGAACGGCCGAAGTTTCCGAATTACACCTCGCCGATCATTCTGAACGTCGCCGGGCGCGAGCAGCTTTTCTTCGCCGGTTGCGATCTGGTGACCAGCTTCGATCCGCTGACCGGCAAGAAGTTGTGGGAGATCGAAGGTTCGACGACCGAGTGTGTCACCTCAACCGTGACTGATGGTCAGCACATTTTTACCAGTGGCGGCTACCCGAAGAATCACCTGTCGGCGGTGAAAGCGGATGGCTCCGGAAAAATCGCGTGGGAGAACGGCTCACGCGTGTACGTCCCGTCGATGCTGGTCCGCGATGGGTATTTGTACGCGGTGCTGGATGCCGGTGTCGCCATGTGCTGGAAGTGCGACAGCGGCAAAGAGGTCTGGAAGGGGCGTCTGGGAGGAACGTTCAGCGCGTCACCGGTGTTGGTCGCCGAACATCTTTTTGCGACGAATGAAGCGGGACAGACGTTCGCCTTTAAGGCGACTCCAGAAGCGTTTGAACTTGTGTCTGAGAACTCGCTTGGCGGTGAAGTCTTCGCCACTCCGACAATTTGCGGCAGCCGCATCTACTTTCGAGTCGCGCACCAAGTCGACGGACAGCGACAGGAGAAGTTGATGTGCATCGGTCAGCCGTAGCCACGTTCGGGGGAATGTGGCTGCGATCTGGAATCTGCAATTGGCGGATCAACTTCAACGATGTCATGATCGAGTCTGGTTGCATGGCTTCGAGAGTCTTCACGACGTTGCTACGTTGAATGAACGCTTTGAATCTCGAGGCGATGCTTATTGCGAAGCTCCGTCGATGAGCAAATCTCGGTCGTCCCCGATGAAATCGACAGCTACAAGTGCTGAATACGTTCTTGCTCAATGGCGATCAGCGGCAGAAGCAGATCCTCGGTGACAACATCGGGACGCACATACGCCCAGGCGATGAACTCCACAGATTCGGCCACCGCGCGCACCGCGATACGGTGATATTCATGACCGATCAAGCTGTTCGATGCCAATTCCTCCAGCTGATCGCAGCCAGACAGCGTGGCTGCGTAGGTCGCTGGCGAGAGAAAGTAGAGTTCTCCATCGACCACGGAATTCGCTTCGCGGGCAATCATCAACGGCGCGACTCGGGAGAAGCCGGGCAGCCTCGCCGGCAAAACTCGGTCGTAGGCTCCCGCGAGGTAGCCATGATTGCATTCACTTTGGCGAAGCGTGCCAAAGACAAATAACGGAAGTTGCAACATCACCGGACTCGACGACTCAATTGGCTTCTTTCAGGGCTTCCTCATGGGAACGAAGTTCCTTCGCCAAACTCTGCAGCTGAGTTCGCAAGTCCTGAAACTTCTCAAAGGTATTGAGGAAGCGTTCACTGGCGTCAAAGATCGATCTGTGAATCTCGCGCAAACTGAACTGCACTCCACGATCCAGTTGCGTCAAATCACCCTGCAGATGGTCGCGCAAGTGTTCGAGTAATTGCTGAGAAACGGCATTGGTTTCGACCGCCAGACGACGGATCGCATGCCGATCTCGAGAACGTTCTTCGGGGGTCATGTTTTTGAGACGCACTTCGACGTTCGCCTGCTTGTGCGCGTGCTGAGTCACCAGGCGGCCGAAGGGATTGGCGGTCTCCTTCGCTTGATTGATGGCTTTCTCGGCGCGAGCGAGTCCGCGCTTGGCGCGCTCAAAGTCGGGATTGATCTCCAACGCCTTTTTGTACTGCTCGATGGCGGCCTTCGGATTGTTCATTTCCAGGTAGGTGTTGCCCAGGTTCTGCATGGCGTCGAGCATGCGTGGATCGAGTTTGAGGGCCTCTTTGTACGAGTTGATCGCCATCGCCGGTTGCTTCGTCCCACGATAAGCGATGCCGAGGTTGTAGTAAGCTTCGACGGCGTTACCGTCGCGTGAGATCGCCCGCTTCAGGATGTCGGCGGCCTTCTCAAACTCTTCCTGGCGGTTGTAAACGGCTCCCAGGTTGATGTAGGCCTTGGCGTCCTTCGGTTTGAGTTGCGTCACGCGTGTGAAGTGTTCGATGGCCTTGTCGTATTGCTTGATGACAAAATAGGCGGTGGCGATTGCGTCATGGACTTCGGCCTGATCGGGGTCCGCCTGCAAGGCTTGTTCGAATGCCTGAATCGCCTCGGCGTGTTTTCCTTGTCGAAATAATTGCCGTCCTGCCTTGTAGAGGCTTTCGAGTTCGGCAGCCATCGTCGAGCCCTCCATCAACTTCGTGTTGACTTGGTCGGTGCTGAACACACGAACGCAAAGAACAATCAAAAAGTCAGCGGTGGCAGAATATCAGCGATGGTTGAAATCGGACAACACATTCTTACGGACAGACCCGAGCTCCCTGGGCGGCTGGTAAGTCACACCGAACTTGCGACGCGACTGGCAAACTGCATCAGCAATTCGTCGGTAATGTGTGCATCCTTGGGGACATCTTTGATGGCTTGCAAGACGGCCAAGACCTGTTCTTCGGACAACTCGTAGCCGAGTTCATGCAATCGGTGGGAGACTGCACGACGACCGCTGTGACGACCGATCACCAACTTGAGTCCGCTTGCCCCAACTTTTTCCGGACGAAACGGCAAATAGGTGTCAGGGTTTTTCAGGAGCCCGTCCTGATGGATGCCCGCTTCGGTCGCGAAGATATTCTCGCCGCCGACTGGCTTGTTCCTCGGCAACGGCAAATTGGTCAACTCACTGACCAACTGACACAACGGATGCAACTTCGTCGTGTCGAGCTTGAACTCGACGCCGTACTGATCGGGATGCAGCGCGAGTGCGATGGCGACTTCTTCGAGCGAAGCGTTACCCGCCCGCTCGCCGATGCCGTTGATCGTACACTGCACGACGTTTGCTCCTTCGGCAACGCATGCCAGTGTATTCGCGACAGCGAGACCCAAATCGTTGTGGAAATGTACGGCGAGCAGCGCCTTGTCGAGGTTCGGCACGTTGTCCTGAATTGCGCGGATGAAGTCGCGAGCTTTTTCCGGCGTGAGAATCCCGACCGTGTCCGGAAAGCCGATGGTTGTCGCTCCGGCAGCAATCGCCTCGCGATAGCACTGGCAGAGATATGGCAATTCGGTACGGCTGGCGTCTTCGGGACTGAACGCGACGATCTCAAATTTCTCGCTGGCGTAGGCGACCGAGTCGGTGATGATCTTCAGAACTTCCGCTTCCGACTTTTGCAGCTTGTGCTGTCGGTGCAGCGGACTGGTTCCGCAGAACAAACTGACGCCGCGCTTGTTGGTGGGGTTGCCGTCGAGAGCTTCGTCGGCCGCATCCACGTCCCCGCGCACTGTTCGGCAGAGCGCCGTTAGCACCGGCTTTTTGACGACGCCGATCATTCGTCGAATCGCTTCGACATCCGCCGGCGACGACGCGGGGAAACCGGCATCCAACGAATGCACTCCCGCCTCTTCGAGAGCCAGCGCGATTCGCACCTTGTCGTCGGGTTCGAGCGTCGCCCCCGGCATCTGTTCGCCGTCACGCAGTGTGGTGTCGGAGAACAGCACAACGCCCGAATTTTTGTGGTGCCGGATGATCGCCTGCTTGACGACTCCGGTCACGCGTTTCTTGGCTCGACGAAAAAAACTAATTGGCATCGAAGAACTCAAAACTGTGAGGCAAGAGGGTGAGGAATGCGGCAGGAGAATGGCAGACCGCTCAAAAAACTGGAAGAGAAATCGGACTCTCAAAGCCGCTTGAGGGCATCCGATGGTGCCAAACGCGGCCGTCCATTCGCGAGTTTGTCCAGAATCTCGACAATTTTGGCGAAGCCGAAGTTCTCGGCGTGACGCATCGGCCCCCCTCGGAACGGAGCGAAGCCCGTGCCGAACACCATCGCGAGATCGAGGTCTTCCCGCTTCGAGACGATCCTCTCATCAAGACAGCGAGCGGCCTCATTGATGATCGGAAAAATCATTCGGTGTGTCATCTCTTCACGCGTCGGCGCGCCACCAGGAACAGTGTACGTACCGGACTGCCGCACTTTTTCGATGGCGCGATGAACGGCCGGGTTCAGTTGTTTCTGCGAACCTTTCCCGATGAGCAGCGACTTCGCAGTTGTCGGGTCATTGGTGGAAAGCTCCTTGAGCGCATCCCACAGCGGTGACGGCCGCATTCTTTCGCCGTAGGCTGCGTGCATGTTCGCGGCAACGTGCTGCGCGACCTCCAATCCAACCAGATCGGTCAGTTCGAGTGGCCCCATTGGCAAGCCAAACGCGACGGCGGCTCGATCGATCTCCAGCGGATCGGAGACCTCCAGCAGCAACCATCCCGCTTCGTTCATGTACGGCGCGAGCAATCGATTCACCAGGAAGCCGGGACAGTCTTTCACGATCACCGCCGTCTTGCCGAGCCGCTGGGTCAGCGCGAACGCCGTCGCCAGCGCAGTCAGACTGGTTTGCTCGGTACGAATCACTTCGACCAAAGGCATCTGCAACGGCGGATTGAAGAAGTGCAGTCCGACAATCCGCTCCGGATGCGGTACACCTGCGGCGATTTCCGTGACGAGCAACGAGCTGGTGTTCGTCGCCAGAACCGTCGTCGGCGAGGTTGCCTCGGCAAGGTCGCGAAATACCTGCTGCTTGATGGGAAGTGATTCGACAATCGCCTCGATCACCAAATCGGTCTGCTTGAACCCGGAAAAATCCGTCGTCGGCCGCAAGCGGTCGAGTGTGTCGCTGGCTTGGAGCGGAGTCACTTTCTTTCGCTGCACATCCCCTTTCACCCATTTCCGAACGTTTGCGATTCCCTTTGCCAGAAACTCTGGCTTGATGTCCTTCAGCCGAGTCCAGATTCCCTTCTGAGCCATCAGCAGCGCGATGCCAGCGCCCATCGCCCCCGCGCCGAGAACCGCCCCGTTGCTGATCGGTTGGGTGGCGATGTCCGCCAGTTCCGCGGGTCTCTTCGCATCCTCTTGGAGGAAGAACAATCGCAAGCATTCGCGAGTGACTGGATCGTCGGCAAGTCTTCCAATCGCTGCCGATTCGGCCGCGAGACCGATCGACGGTGGCTGCCCAAACCCGGACCGCAACACTTCGATGGCCGCGAGCGGAGCCGGATAGTTGCCCTTGGTCTCGTGCCTCACTTTGCCTTCGGCTTTGCCGAACGCGTAATTGCGCAGCGGCGGAATCGACTCCGTCAGCCGAGCGATCAGCGAACGTTTCGGCCGCTTGAAGAGCGCGCTGGCGGTTCCCACTTTGATCACGTTTCGCAACAAGTCCGCGCCGACAAGTGGCAACGCTTCAACTGGCACCATGTCATGCACGAGTCCCTTCGACCGAGCCTGCCAACCGCTAAGAAGTCGCCCGGTCAGGATCATCGGCAGTGAATCGACCAAGCCGACCAACTTCGGCAACCGAACGGTCCCGCCCCAGCCGGGAATTAAACCGAGCTTCACCTCCGGCAGTCCGAGCAGCGTCTTCGCATGATCATCCGCGACGCGATACCGACACGACATCGCGAATTCGAGACCACCGCCGAGACACGCTCCCGAAATCAACGCCACGGTCGGAACGTGCAACGTTTCAAGCAACTCAAACACACGCTGGCCGAGCTTGGATAACTCGGCCGCTTCGGCTCCGCCGGACATCGACTTCATCTCGGTCACGTCGGCTCCGACGATGAAACTCCCCGGCTTGCCGCTGAGAAACATCACGCCATGCACTGCCGCGTCCCGCCGAATCTCGGCAATCAGCCGTTCGAGTTCTTCGAGCATCCCCTTCGACAACGCGTTGGCAGACTTATCGCGCCGATCGATGCGGACCTTCAAAATCCCTCCATCCAACAGCTCTGCGTGCCACATCACGGCCTCGGCCAAAAAAGACTGTGACGTCGAATTCATGAGAGTGGACTCTGTAGCGATCATGTCGATTCCTTTCACAGTCCCGCGTCAAACAACGGCTCGTACAACGAAATGACTCCGGACAGATGCAGGCTGCCAACCAGCAGGACGAATAATCCGACCACCAACGACATCGCTCCCAGAAGTCCAACCAGTAACGCCCCTCCCGTTCGCCAACGCAGGTCGGCGATGCGGCGCAGACGTCTCCGCATCAAAACTCAAAACAGCGCTGGCCAAGCTGATCGCACCAGCGAATCCGGGAATGATGAGCCAACGCCGGACGATTGCCGATCGTTCACTTTTCGTCGTAACCCCAGAACTGCAAGATCGTCCGGGGACAACGGGACCGCCCGGCGACATCCGCAATGGCTCTGACGCCGTTCCTTCGCGAACAACGAAAACGAGCGGAATCAGCACACAAATCAACGTCGGTCGGACGAACTCCGCTGACATCTTTCCCTTCCTTGGTGGATTCGCCGCGGATATCGAGGGATTCATGTCACCTCCACAACGACGGCCCCACCTTGTCCACCGCCGATGCAGAGCGTTGCCAGTCCGCGCGAACGTTCACGGCGACGAAGTTCATGCAGCAGCGTGAGGATCAATCGAGTGCCAGTCGCCCCGACGGGGTGTCCCAACCCGATCGCTCCGCCGTTCACGTTGAGCCGGTCAAGGTCGATCGAGCCGAGCGGTGCGAGGTCACACCCAGCAGCCGCACACGGCCCGGCTGGTGACTCGAACCCACGCAGACAGGCGATGGCCTGAGCGGCGAACGCTTCGTTGAGTTCGATTAACTCCATGTCGGATAGTCTCAATCCCGTTTGCTGCAAGACTCGCGACGTGGCGAACACCGGGCCGAGTCCCATGCGAGCCGGATCGCAACCGGCGTAGGCGTAATCGCGGATGCGACCGAGCGGTGTCAGTCCCCACTCGCGAGCCGTGTCGGCTTCGACGATCAACAGCGCGGCGGCGCCGTCGGTGATTTGGCACGAGTTACCAATCGTCACGCTGCCCCAACGACGATCAAAGTACGGCTTGAGCTTTGCCAGCGACTCAAGCGATTGATCGGCTCGGAAGCCGACGTCTTGCGAGATCGGTTTGACTCCGCCGTCGCGATCATCGACGTAAACCGTCATCACTTCGGAGGTCAGCCGATTTTCCTGCCAGGCCGCGGCGGCGCGCTGATGACTGCGCAGTGCGAAACTGTCTTGTTCGTCTCGAGAAATCTTGAACTCGCGGGCCAGTTTTTCAGCCGTGTCCCCCATCATCAGGCCGGTGACAGGATCGGTCAGTCCTAGCTTGATCCCGATTTGCGGTCGCAGATCGCTCAGCCGAAACGAGGCGAAGGTCTTGAATTTTTGCCAAGTCGATCGAGCGGAACTCAACCGCAGTAACTTGTCGGCGAATTTCTTCGGGTAGAACAGCGGGATGTGGCTCATCGAATCGACGCCGACGGCGACGACACATTTCGCTCGGCCGGAAAGCACGCGGTCGCACGCCTGCGTCACGCACTCGAAACCGCTGGCGCAATTCCGGCTGACGGTGTGAGCGATCTTGTCGCGCGGAATACCGGCTCGCAGTGCGATGACTCGCGCGACATTCGCGGCATCGACGGGGCTGGCGACGTTTCCGCAAATCAGTTCATCGACCCGAGCAGGGTCGAGATTGGTTCGGTCCAGCAACTCGCGCACGACCAACCGGCCCAGCTCTTGTGCCGGAAGCTGGTTGAACGCGGCTCCGGCTTTCACGAACGGGGTCCGCACACCGCCGATAATCATCGCTTCTGCCATGATGCCCTCACTGGCAAAGTAGGTCAGCCTTTCCAAGCTGACCGAAGCTCCTGAATTAACGGAAGGGTAGCCGCTGCTGGAATCAAACGAAATTCGGGTTTGCCTGAAAAGGCGAACCTACACAGGCAAGCCGCGAGCGATGCGGATCTCGCGCACCTTTGCGACGACCTCATTGACAAGTTGGCTGTTGCGCTCAATCGCCTGAAGTTCGAGGACGTTCGCGAAGAAGTTACAGCAAACGGTTATGAACGCGATGAGCAAGTGACACGTGCCGGCGGAGAGTCCGCCAAGACCTCCAAACTTCATACCGGATCCTGGATCGGCAGCAGCTCCAAAGCCGACGGTCACCAACAGCAGCACGAAGCAGCCGGACATGGCCGGCAGCACGCGGTACTTCAGACTCTGACTCTCTCGCCGCCAGCGATCCTCCAATTGATAGGCCTTGCTGACGTCCTCCATCCAGCGCCCGGTCCCCATGAAATAGGTCAGGACGAGCGCATGCACCAGTGTGGCCGCGATTAATCCACCTATCGCTAGTCCCAAGTGCCATCGCTTGAGGTTCATCGACTCGATCAATTTCGGGTCGTCGATGCTCAGGCCAATAACGAAAACCGTCAGCAGCAACAGAGTGCTGAGCGACGCCAGAGTTAAAAAGATGCGGGTCACGGTCGTTTCCGAATTGAGCTGTCGGTGAGGCTGGTGTCCCTCCGAATCGTGGGACTTGCTGATGCTGATGAAGTTTAGTGGCACATTGCTGGCGACTCGATGATGAGAGGTTCAACGAAAAAGCCCGATGAGCGCGGCTCATCGGGCTTGCAAGTTTCGTGAGCAGCGTTTGCTGCATTAGAAGCCGTACGACTGGTTTTCCGTATCAAAGTCGAGGTCGCTGAAGCCCACGTTCGTCTTGATATTTGCGTACGTGTATTCTTCGATGACCGGCGGCTGGGCACCTTGGGCGGGGAAGCCGAACTGCTCGACACGCACCGGCAGGCCGGAATCCTTGGCGACGTACAGCCGCGTCAAATGGAACGGAGCGTGCGCGACTTGTTTGGGATAAGTCGTTTCAACCACTTTGCAATCGGTCTTGTCGACCTTTGCATTGGGGAAGAATTTCACGACGCAATCGTCATGTTTTTCGCCAGCCTCCCACTGCTGAACCAGCGTCGCAACCAATTTCGACATGCCGAACATCGTGATCGGATAACGGTTGTCATCCATCGCGTCTTTGCTGTCCGGTTTCAGCTTGATGGTTCCGACGATGGAGGTGATCCCCTCACCATGAGCCAACAGCTTGTCCTTGTTTTTGCCGGCGACGTAAATCACTTCGCGGCCGGCATGCGGATTGATGTACTTAAGGTAGACGCTGAAGGGTTGCTCGCGAAACTTCACGAACATCTCGGTCTGCAGCAACTTCTTGCCGACGACTTCTTTCTTGGTGAAGGTCGCCTCGTAGTCGTTGACCTTTTTCAAAGTCTCCTGGACATCTTTGGCGAACTTGATGGCGGCTCCGAGTTTCTGGGAATCGCCGCTGGTGGCATTGTTGCTTTTCGCCGTCTTGGGGACCTCGCCCGCGATTACCCAACCTGGTAACAGCAAGCTCGAAGAAACTGCGGCGGAGCGCTTCAGAAAATAACGACGACCTTGATTCGTAGATTTCAGACTCATAGAGCTTCAACTCCATTAGCAAATCAGCGCTCGAATTGCCTTCATCCTGGAGGGCATTTCGGCGAGGGGCGGATACTAGTGAGCAACGTCGCGGGCACAAGTCTCCGACTGGCAGCCACGATGCGGCTCGGCGACGGTGCCGAATCCCGTTTCATCGCAATTGGTATCGGGACGGGCAGAGAATCCACTTCACCGGGCCAGCTTCAAGAAACCGAAATGACCCGCGCCCGCCGACCCACGAGCGTTGTCCACGCTGCGACCCGAAAGGTCTCTCGGAGGCGCGTACTCGCGAAGGACTGATCCCGACAGGCCAAATCGGCGAAAACTGCCGTTGAGGTGTTTTTGCAAGTCGGCCTACATTCCGGTCTCGCGTCGGCCTCACAAGAGGTGAGGTTTCAAACACATTGGTCCGGGAACAGGGAGATTTGCAAGGATGCACTCTCGAACTGGCAGTTCAATGTCTACGTTAATGTTCATGGTCCCGCTACTCGGTGTTCCGTTGATGGCGATGTTTGGAGTTCCGCAATTCGTCCCGGTGATTGCATCGTCCGTCAACGACGAAGTAACTCGGCCTGCGGGAATTCGCTCCAAGCAGATCGTCGGTGAGTCTGCATCGGCGACCACGATGGTGGCCGAATCCTCAATGCAAAGTGCCGGTTCGCGCGATGACCAACCGCTGCAAGATATCTTTCGTCCGGCGGAGCGTTCTCGTCGCGGAGGCCGCCAAAGCATGGACGCCGAGTCGCGTGGACTCGAGACAAAGTTCGTCGAGACTTCGCTCAAGGCCGAAACTTGGTTGACGCAGAATGTGTTGGAAGAGCCTGCTTCCACAGCGAATCAACGATTAGTCGACCTGTTTGGGACTTACCCTGCCACCGCCAATCCGATCGAGCCGCAAAACCGAGCGCGTTCAACAACCGCTCGGACACTCGACGAGCCGAAACCGCTGCGGTCGACGGCCAACGTTTTTGAAGCCAACACGGATCGATCTAATAAGGGCCTGACGTGGCGTGAGGCGGTGCGCCGCTTAAATGAACTCGGCATTCACGAGTTCCGTTTGGAACCGGGTAGTCAGCCGGGTGATTTCTATTTCGCGTGCGAGTTCGCTCCGCACCGCGACGCTCGAGTCACGCGCCGTTTTGAGGCCGAAGCCACTGAACCGTTGCTCGCGGTCCAGGTGGTGCTACGGCAAATTGACGAGTGGCTGACACGACGCTGACCGAGGACAACATGTTTCTCATGCGATCGAGTCCGATTCGCGATCTGTCCGTGACGCCCGGTCTCGCTGGGGTCACTGCACGCTCCTCATCGGCGGCTGGTTTCCGTTGGAAGTTTTTGGCAACGGCAGGCAATCGCCGTTCGACGGTGAATCTTGCCGCCGATGTGTATCGACGTACTCCGAAGATGGCCCGTTTAGAGGCCGTGTTGTTTGTCGCCGACGAACCATTACCGATCAAACGGCTGGTGCAACTCGCGACCTTGGCAGATTCGGAAGAGGCTCAACAATTGATCGACCGGCTGAATCTTGCTTACGACACCCGGGGCTCGACGTTCCGGGTCGAACGAGTTGCGACCGGATTGCGATTGTTGACTCGGCGCGAGGTTGTCTTCTGGCTCGACAAATTGCACCAGCGAAAAGCGGCGCTCAAGTTGACCCCGCCGATGCTCGAAACGCTGGCGATCGTCGCTTACCGACAACCGCTGACTCGTGCAGACCTCGAGGCGGTCCGCGGTGTCCAGTCGTCCGAGATGCTCAAGCAGTTGATCGAGCGGGAACTGGTCCGGATTGCTGGAGAAGACGATTCGCTCGGACGTCCGTTCCTGTACGAGACCACTCGAAAATTCCTGGAACTTTACGGCCTGCAATCGCTCGATGATTTGCCAATGGCAGAACGGCTGCGCCGTCAACGCACAGCGGTGGTGGAAGAAATCACGAGCGCGGCGTAATCTTGTTGCAGGTCGCGAGAAAAACAAAAAACCCGGTCTGCCATTGCAGCCGGGCTTTTGTGAGCGCTGAATGCCGAAGCAGTCGACTACACCATGTCCTTCAACGCCTTGAGCGGGCGAACGCGGACAGCAACGCTGGCGGGCTTCGCCGGCAAGTCTCGCAACTGGCCGAGCACCATGACGCCCTTGCGAGCCGGTTGTGCTGGCTTGTTCTTGCGAACGATTTTGCAGAGACCCGGAATAGCGAACACACCTGATCCCTTCTTGCCCAACGCTTTACCGACCTCTGCAGCCAGTGCGTCGAACACAGTCGCCACTTGCTTCTTGCTGAGTCCAGTCGCGTTGGCGACGTTCGTAAAAATTTCAGATTTGGATGGAGCTTTGGCAGCCGCTTTGGCCATGATCAGGAACCCTCCTAGCGTGGTGATGATGGACGTGACACGTCGACATGACGTACGAACGCACGGATGAAAATAATTTGCCGACCAAATTGCAACCGGCTTTTTGCGCAAAAACCCACAATTTCCGCAAAAACTAATTGTTCTTTTGTGCCGGTTCCGAACTCTCGCGAGCCGCAAATCCGGTTGCTTCCACCGCCGTCAGTCGTTGAAACGTCAAAATCTGACCCGATGAAACATCCGTGATCGTAATTTCGACCTGAGCCACTCCGAACGGAATTTCATCGCACAACCACAAGTCGACTCGATAGCGCAGAGCATTCTCCGCGTGCTGCGGTCGGAACAAAACTTGCGCGGCGGCCCGCTGACAGCGAAACGCTTTGTTTGGGCGTAATGACGTCTTGAGATACCGAATATGACCGGGACGATATTCCACCGACTGCGGCAACGCAGTGACGAGTTGTTGAGCGGCGGACAAGGACGGTGGCTGTCTCCCTTCCGAATCAACGACAAAGTCACGAAGGCTGACGGCTTCCTTCGACTTCGTGTTGTCATTGAATCTTTCAAACCGCAAAAACTCAGACGACTTTCTGCCTTCGTTGAATGTCGCGGTGTCAATCATGACGCGATCACCTGCAGATGCGTCGGCTCGCTTCGTACCAAGATGGCTCCAATGGAACAAGACCGTCCGCACAGGGGCCGCCTTGTTTGCAGGCGAATCGGTGAGGAGTGTCAGTGAATATTCGCCGGTCTCGCGAGTTGCTTCGGCGGCACCAAGAATCCTTGAGCCGGTTGCGGCGAATCGCACAAAGGATTGGCCTTCGACTTTCGGATCGCCAAGCTTCGGGAACCAGGTCCACAGCGGATGACCGAACTCGAAGGGGGGCGGTGGTTCGGAGTAATCGACCCATTTCCAACGTTCCATCAGAGATAGCAGCCACGTCGATTGCCACGGGTTGCTGCCGGGAAGGTTCGCCGAGACAACGGATGCCGCCAGCAAAAGCGGCGCACCAATCTGAAAACAACGACACGAGCCCCAGGCATCAAACACGGGGATCATTGCGATCAGCCACAGCGGTACGAGCCACAGCATCCAACGGAGCGCGACGCTGTTGCCGCCGTAGTTGTAGTTCTGCGTGCGAGTCATGTAGAAGCCGAAGACCACTGCCGTCAGTCCCGCTCCGACCAACAGCATCGTGCGCTGACGGCACTCGGGCCAACGCCGCCAGCGGAACCAGCCAACGAGCGTCAGCAGCCACACCGGGGTCAGCGACAGCAGGCCGTGATGTCCGATCGTGCAATGCAAAAAATACATCAGCGGCGAATCGAGATTGCGATCCAAGCCCTGCGGATTCGTCCAATAACTGGGGATCCCCTCAAACACGTAGCGGTACTTTTCGCTGCCGTAGCTGGAATAGAACGGCGACAACGATCCGGTGACGAGACAGTTCAAGGCGACGAAGGCAACCACCGGGATCAATGCCGCTGGCACGAACAGGGTGAGAGTTCGTTTGGCGTTGGCTTTCAGCAGCAACGCTCCAAACACCACAACCAGCAGCGCGGCGGGAATCTCAAACGTAAACGTCGCCGCCGAAAAGAAACCGGATAGCAAGAAAAAACGCTTGCGATGATCGCCGTCACTGAAGACTCGCAGCAGCGGATACACCGCCAGCACGGCACAGATCGCGGCGGGAGTGTGATTGTTGAGGGACGACGTAAACGGACCGAGCAGCGTCCCCCAACTCGCAACGGCCAGCACGAACAGCTTGCCGAAGTCGCGGCGAGCATAACGCTCGACGAGCATCGCCGTAACGATCAGTGAGAGGACTCGCGGCAGCCAGTTCACCAGCAGCAGGATGATTCGTGAAACCTCCGCAGTCTGGTCGGTCAAATTCCAGTGAGTGATCTGTTTGACGCACCAATAGACACCGGCGACGAGCGTGCTCTGCAGCGGCGGTTTCGTTGAATAAAAGTGCCCTTCGTGTCGCACTTTGTCGATCGTCCCCCAACCGGGAGCGGCGTCGATTTCGTCGATTTGGTAAGTCCCTCGCTCGACCAGCGACCAGACCGTTGACCAACGAGACCGATCATTTGCCGATTGCAACGGCGGAGCTTGCAGGATCTGCGTGAACGACATCGCCGATGACGTGGCGATGATCAACAGCATTGCGAATCGCCGCGCCGCGCGAGCATCGGCAACGGGATCATTCGGGGCAGTCGGGCTGTGCTCGGTCATAGCAGTTCACGCAGATAGAAATGGTGCGGTCCCAATTTGCCGCCGTAGTTGCCAGCCGTAATCAGCGTCAGTCCGGAACAGCGTGACGCGGCGTGCAGTCCGGCACGCATCGCAGCCCCAACGGCGTCGGCGGAGATTCCGTCGACAACTAATTCGTAGGCGGCACCAGAGCCGGGTGGCAGTTCGCTGTGCGTGACGGCAGTCAGCGTCGGGCAGTAGGCGTCGTTGGTGCTGGCCTTCAATTTCTTGTACCGCGAACCGACTTTGCTGCCGGCTCGAACGATGCCGCCGGGGAACGGCAACGCGACATCGGCAACGCCGCGCATCGCCGTAACCGCGGCTTCGGCAGCGTGCAACGCCTGTGATTGGTCGACGGCGCAGATCAGCAAGTTGCCGCCGGCGACTCCTTTGATCGTGCCGAATCGGTCTTCGCAAACGAACTCACCGTCCATCACGGGAACACGCCAGAATCGTCTCTCGCCAAGTTTCTTCGAGGCTTGAAAGCCGTCGCCAAAGAAACGCAGTTGCCCACCAACGGAGATTTGCTTGTCGCGCGGTGTTCCGGGAAGACCGTCATAGCAGGCCGTTGTCGGACAGGTCAGCACACATTGGCCGACTCGGTCGGAGGTCGCCTTCTGCAGCGCATCACGACTGAACGCGAACAGCAACACGCTGACTCCCGGGCGGCCGTCGGGTGTGTCGTCGGCGGGGATTGCTCGTTCGAGTGCCGCTTCGCAGTCACACGCGATCACGCTGGTTGCAAATCCGCAAAGTTCAGCAGCCGCCGTCCGCGCCCAAGTGTCAGTCGCTGCGGTGATGATCAAGCGAGTGGCGGTGATGGGAAACGCTTCGGCAAACGTATCGGCGACCGGAGTGCCATGGAGATTCAAAACAGCGGGCTTTTCAGCGGTATCAGTCGCGGAAGTCAAGTTGGTGAACCTTTCGAGAAGGTGATTGGCTGCGAGAGTTTAGCCGGAAGGCGGTGAGGGACAAACAGGACCGGCCATGGGAAGCAAGACCTTGGGGCAAGGGGACCGGGAGATAAGAGGGGAGCAGCGGTCCGGCGAACTGGCCCTGTCCATGTTTCTTGGAGTTCTCATATCAAGTTGTCACATCACCTCCGAACGGCAACGTGAACAGAAACGTCGCTCCGCGATCGGGGTTTTGTTCGGCCCACAACTTGCCGCGATGAGCTTCGATGATCGAGCGGCTGATCGTCAGGCCCAGACCGAGGCCGTCTGACTTGGTTGTGAAGAACGGATTGAAAATCTCGTTCGTATTGACCCCTTTGAATCCATGGCCACAGTCTCGGACGGAGACAGTGAGCATGCTGTCCACCAATTGCGTGCGGATGTTGACGCGCCGGTCTCCGACGGCATTTTCGGCCATCGCCCGATAGGCGTTGCGGAGCAAGTTGACCAGGGTTTGCTCGATCTGAATGCAGTCGGCGAGCACCATCAAGTGCGGCGGTTGGATTTCGCACGTCAAGTCAATGTGCTGCGACTTTGTTTCGGCCGCCATGAGTTCGATCGCTTCGTGGATCATGTCGGCGACATCGACGGTCGAGTGATGCGGCGTCGACTTGCGGCTGAAGTCGCGCATGCGGCGGATGATTTCCCCCGCGCGAGTCGCCTGCTGTCCGATCTTGTGGGTCCATTCCAGTACCTTGTCCACTTGATCGAGCCTTCCGTCGGTAAGCGTCTTCTCGCAGGCCTTTGCGAAGTTGGCGATAGCGAACAGCGGTTGATTAATCTCGTGTGAAATTCCCGCCATC
>Ga0194122_10003498_pt1 | contig 15996 bp, 16 predicted proteins | sample TA2MahCa10mmetaG_FD_155487 | JGI IMG/M metagenome (GOLD analysis project Ga0194122, IMG submission 155487) | Freshwater microbial communities from Lake Tanganyika, Tanzania - TA2015021 Mahale Deep Cast 10m | ecosystem: Environmental > Aquatic > Freshwater > Lake | place: Tanzania: Lake... | reverse complement strand
AAATAATATGGAGCCTATTAACTTTCAAGATGGATTTGGAGCATTCGGAGGCTTTAGTGGAGGCTTTAGTGGAGGTATTGTATCAGATAATTTCAGTTTTCTTGATCAAAGTGATTCAGAATTAAGTGTTAAAGGTGACGGCGGATTAAGACAAATACATAATTATGTTACATTAAACGATTCTATGAATTTATCAATGAATTTACCTCAAGCTGATTTTGAATATAAAACTGATAAACTTAAGGAAGGTGAGATGAGTGTTGAAGCATTACAGAGACGAAGAGATGAAGAGTTAGCAAATATTACACCAACTGGAAAGAATTATGTTACGTAGTAATATTATTGTAATAAATAAATTCATATACAATATTTCATAACATATTTTTCAACCTAATGCATTCGTAATGCAGTACATTGTGAAACTTTTGGCTAAGATATTATCAATTTATGTTCAAAGGTGTAAAATAAAATGTTAGTTATATATAAAATGGTATTTCCTTATCCTAAAAAAGGTAAAATTACTGTATATAGTAAAAGTGGATGCGTTAATTGTACTAGACTTAAATATTTATTAAACGATAAAAGAATAGCTATTCATATTATTGATTGTGATGAATTTATTTTAAACCATAAAGAAGAATTTTTATCATTTATACAAACGTTAATTGGTAAAGAATATAAAATGTTTCCAATTGTATTTAATAATCATAAATTTATGGGTGGATTTAACGAAACTTACAAATTTTTAGAACAATTGTTAGATTTTGACATTTCATTTTAGATTGAAACATATTGCGTGCTTTTAATCGGTGTAACTACGCATTTACATCTTTTACATTTACTGGGCTTCGCTGAAACGCTGATTTTTATATAGTGAAAATTATATAAAATTTGAAACAATATAAAGTTATCCCTCATTTTAAATATTAAAGGGTGTAATAAATATATAAGTAAATGGATATTTCAGAACAATATAAAGAAGAAATAAAAGACCAAATTACTCAACATAAACCGAAGCTTAATACAAAAGATGAGTTAATACAAAATATTAGAGAATGGATTAAAATTGATAATGAAATAATTAAACTAAAAGTAGACTTAAAGGAAAAAATAAATAATAAAAAGAAACTAACAGAATCATTAGTAACTGTTATGAAATTTAATTCAATAGATTGTTTTGATATAAATGGCGGTTCATTAGTGTATAAAAAGAAAAAGACTCGTAGAACAATATCAGGTAAGTTTCTATTATCTCAATTAGAAGAATATTATAAGGAACAGCCTGAAATAGCTAAGGAAATAACAAAAAAGGTATTAGATAATAGAATTGAAGTTATAAAAGATGAGATAAAAAGAAAAATAGAAAAATAGAAAAATAGAAAAATAGAAAAATAGAAAAATAGAAAAATAGAAAAATAGAAAAATAGAAAAATAGAAAAATAGAAAAATAGAAAAATAATATTGCTACTAATATTGCCAGTATTGCTAATATTGCTAATATTTTAGACATAATTATAATATATAAATCATAACTGCTGTTATGATTTATATATTATATATACAAATCATAACTGCTGTTTGTCTCCAATGTTTGTCACACTATCTGGTATAGTGACTGACGTCAAACTTGTACAATTCTCAAACACATCATTGCCAATGATTGTCACACCATTAGGTATAGTGTTCGACGTTAAACTTATACAACCCTTAAACGTACCATCTCCAATTTCTATTACACTATTAGGTATAGTGATTGACACTAAATGTTTACAATTATTAAACACATTTTTGCAAATGCTTGTCACACTGTTAGGTATTGTTACTGACGTTAATGTTGGACAGTCATTAAACGCATAATCGTCAATGCGTGTCACATTATAATTAGTTGTTCCAATAGTTACACTACTTGGAATAATAACATTTACAGGTTCGCGTGTAAACCCAGATACAGCAACAACGTTGCATGATAATGTATAAACTAAAATTTCCTTTTTGACATTCATATATATTGTATTATATAATTACATTTGTAAACTTTCAATTTTTTATACCTTTTACACCTTTGCACAATTTATAACTTGTATATAATGATACACTCAACAAACAATTCGAGAAAGAGGTCAGGTATGAAAAGACCCAACCTTGAATCTCTTTTTTGAAACAATATAAAAAGTTCAATTTTAAATATTTAAGGGTGTAAATTAATGGAATATAAATATTTATTAGAAGAAAAAGCAAACAAAAATTTAGAGTTTGATGATATTGTAAATGATAAAGGTGTATGTTTGTTAACAATAATATGTTATCATATTGAGTATCAACATAAATATCCCTTTTTACAATTTATGATGGAAAAAATACCATTTTGTAATAATATTGTTAAGGAACTAATAACATTACCATATGTATTTATGAGTGATTCATCAAAGAAAATAAATAAAGTAGTTTTAGAGAAAGTAACGTCTGGATTAGTTTTACTTGGTTGTGATTACAATAAAGTAACTGAAGATATGTATAAAGGAATAATTTTTGGAAAAGACTTTACACCATATGTATTAGTAAATATAACAGGTATAGATATATGTGGATTAAATTTTCAAAGACAAACAACCGTATGGTTTGCTTTATCAACAGAAATAATAAACACAGAAAAAATTTGTAATATAGATGTTGATGAATATGTAAGTAGTTTGTTTATGGATTTTCCAGATATAGGATTATTATATAATCAAAGCACAAAAGAATCATATATATTACCAGATGCGGTATATACAGGAGGAGAAATAAAAAAGGCTGAATTTTGTTCAATATTTGGTAATTGTAAAACAAAAGTGTATAAAAATTGTGGTGAATATTATTATTTTTATAGGTCATTTAATTTAGCTGTAAAAGATGGTGGTTGGTTAAAGGACGGAGATAGTGATAAAATAGGAGATAGGAAATTAGTTGAAAATAATAGTATGAGATATATAAATGGTACAATTAACAGATATGCATTATTTGTAGAAGGAAAAATATATCTAGAAAGTGAAAAAGAGTTTTCATTAACAGATGAAATAATAGAAAATTTATATCCAGAGCCATGTATTATAATTTCCTATTTAGGTGAACATAATATAAAACCAGATATGTTAGTAAAAAATTATAATAGTTTTGTATGTTTGTCTTATCATAGATTAAATAAAAATTTATTAGATGAATGTTATATAGAATCAAATAAAAAAGAATATATGATATCATAAAATAAAATATAAATTATTAATTTCTGTAATAATTATATAATGAAAACAAGCTCAATAATAACGACATTAGGATTATCAATAGTGTTAGTTTATGGTCTAACAAGAATATTGGAATTTTATGGTATAGGTATAAATGTTTATGGGTCATATATAGCGTTTTATTTTTTTATTTTAATAACATCATTTGTTTTACCTCGTGAATATCCAAAAATAAAGTTAAGTTAAACAATAGAATTAAGTTCGTGATTTATTATAAGTTTAGTAGATGTAGATTGTTCAATGGTTTTTTTTTTGTTAATTTGTTCTAATGTTTTTGTTAGTAATGTAATTTCAATTTTGTCTTTAAGATTATCAATAATTTCACTATCAAGCGGTTCACGATTATTAATATCAAAAAATGTCTTTTGAAAGTTAAGAATAATATCTAAATGTTGTTTTTCTTGACTTATAATTTGATTAAGTTTTTTATTTATATTTTCTTCAGATGCCCAAGGATTTCTTGATAATTCTGTAGATACTAAAGAATCACAAATTTCTGGTGTAATAATTTTAGGTAAATCATTGTTATTTTCATATTTTTTAAATTCTGTTTTAAAACTGTGTATAATTTTATCTGGAATGTTAGGGCTAGTTTCCATAAGTCTGTCAAACTCTTCTTTACATATTTTGATCATTTGTGTAACATTCATACGTTCATCTGGATGTTTTGCTAATTCAATTTTGATATTTCTATAAAATTTATCCCAAGCAATACAAGATACTCTATGAGATTCATTAAGTTGTGTAATTTTTAAGAATTGTTGTATAGTTGTAATAATACCTGCTAAAATATTAAATCCGCCAACTATCATAACAAAATAACTTTGATATGCAAGTGGTACTCTTTCTTGAGCAAAATTAGCAGTTCCAGTAAGTGTAGAAATAACAATAACAGGTATAGTATACCATGTATTTAAATGACTATACATTGCGTTTGATTTTGAATGTAACCATCTATAACACATAGCTTTGTCAGCCCATTCAACAAGAATTTGCTCATGTTCTATAGTCCATTCTGCGTTAAAATTAGTATTACTAATTGTTGTAAGTGGTAAATTATTATCATCCGTATTCATAATAAATATGAATAAAAATAATTTTGAATAAATGTTGTAATAAATATTGTAATAAATTTATATTCTAAATATATAACAATGGAAATAAACTTGGAACATTTAAAAACAAATTTTATAATAATAAAAGATATAAGAAGTAAAGTAACAAATATATTTACAATTTTAGATACACATTTATTAAATTTAAAAAAAACATATTCAGAATTTGTTGAAAATAATAGACATCATTTATTTGTTTTTGGTTTAGATTCATTTCAATTCCAAAGTAAATTAATAGATATTGAATATGATGATATGAAACGTTTATTTTTTGCAATTAATAATAGAATGTATTGTGAATATTATAAACTATATAAAATAATATCAGAATATGTAAAAGAAAATATTCAGAATAAAAAAACACTAGAACTTATAAAAATAAATATTTTTCCAGTCTATAAAGATTTAGAGCCATACAAACAATATAAATTTGAAACTATACAGGAAGTTCATGAAAATATAATATTGTTATTATATGAAATTAATGATTTTATAATAAATAAAGAAAATGAGTTACAAATACATAAACAGAAACAAGAAATAGGTCTAAATATAAATAACTTTGTAACAACTTTTAATTATAATATTGTAATGATAAAAGAAAAAGGTATGTTATTTATTTCATATATAGATTTTTTTCATAATTTACATATAAAATATTTACAAAGATTTACTATGAAAATAAATTTAATGTACAATCAAGTAACAAATGATATTCGTTTTGAAGATACATCTGGAGTATCTGATTCAAAAAAAAAGGAACTATTAAAAAATTATGAAACAGAAAATATAGATAAGACTATTATAAAACAGATAAAAAGTTCATTTAATAATAGTGATTCAAATAGTTTAGATACTCCTCAAAAATCTAATAATTTAAACCAATTATCATTTATATCAAATACAAATATAAACACATCATCTGAAATGGAAAATTCAGGACATTTACAAATAACCCCAAAAACTACAATAATGACATCAAAATCAATACAAGAACAATTATCATCTTTTTCACCAGTAAATGATAAATATAAGAATATATTTAAAAATAATGTAAATAAATTTGTGAATAGTATATTTAAAACAAAATCTAATAATCGATTAGAACCAACATTAGAATCCGGATTAGAATCAGCAGTAGAATCCGGATTAGAATCAGCAGTAGAATCCGGATTAGAATCAGCAGTAGAATCCGGATTAGAATCAGCAGTAGAATCCGGATTAGAATCAGCAGTAGAATCGATATCAAGTGGAAGTAGCATAAATAACGTGAATATATTAGAAAGTAAAAATGAAGATAATTGTATAGTATTTAAATCAATTCCAGTAGAGAATAATATAGAATTAAAAATAGAAGAAGAAGAAGTAAATATAAATAGAACAAAAACGGCAGAAGAGATATTTATGGAAATATCAAACCAATCTGATACACTAAAAGAAAATTTATATCAAGAAAGACAAGATGCATATATATTGGAGGTCTTAGATATATATGACTTAAAAGAAAATAATTTAGTGGAAAGAGAAATAGTTGATGATAATAAAATAAAACATATGCAAGATGTAGAAATTATAGAAGAAGATATAAATAACATAATAGAAAAAGTTGAGGAAGATGTAGAAATTATAAAAGAAAATATAAATAACATAATAGAAAGAGTTGAGGAAGATGTAAAAATAAAAAAAGATCAAAAAGATCAAAAAGTTCAAAAAGATATTGATGATGAAAATATGTCAGTAATAACAATGGAAAGTTTAAATAATGAAAAGAATATTGAAATAAAAGACAAAGAAGAGCTATCTATAGAAAAGCAAATAGAAAAAGAAGAATTAGAAATTCCAGTAGTAAAAAATAAAAAAATATATAAACCAAGAAAAAAAAATTAGTAACGCAAGTGAAAGCAGGAAACGAAATTAGGAAATCGTAGGGTGTAATTCCCTACTATAAATGAAAAAATGTGTAAAAGGTGTAAAAGACAAGATGATATGGTAAAATTAGTATATATATATATGATTTTACATTCTTAGAGTCTTTAAGTCATTTTGTAATATATAAATAAAATTGAACTAAAGATATATGTACATATATCTATAAAGAACATAATGGAACGACGTATAAATAAGAAGATAGATAATTATTTATCTCTATTCAAAGAAAATATAAGAGCTAAAAGTATTGAATTAGGGTCTAATGACACAAATTTACATCAATTAGTTCAGTATATTTATGATTATGATAGACTTAATTTTGGAAAAGAAGATTTTATAAAGAGAAAGCGAGTTAAAAATATTGTTCATTTGTCGGACAGGTGTTGTGCAAAACGAGCAAATGGAGAACAGTGTACCAGACGAAGAAAAGATAATACTACCGAATTTTGTGGAACTCATCTTAAAGGAACACCTCATGGAATTTGCGATTTAGAAGAGGATGTAAAACCACAAGGACAAAAAATTGAAGTATGGGCACAAGATATTCAAGGTATTATATATTATATTGACAACTCATTTAATGTATATCAAGTAGAGGATATTATACAAGGTAAAGTTAATCCTAAGATTATTGCAAAATATGTAAAAGTTGGAGAAATGTATATGATTCCTGAGTTTACATTTTCGTAAAATTGGACAAATGACAAATTACAAATGACAATGACAAATTACAAATGACAATGACAAATTACAAATGACAATGACAAATTACAAATGACAAATTACAAACGACAATTATACTAACACTAATATATATATTCTTTAATATATGAATTTATAATGGGTTTAATAGGGTCCGTGTTTAATACTTCTTGTAACATTTGCTTCATTTCTTGTGTTTGAGTTTCAACATAGGAAAGTATACAGCTTTTATCTTTCAGTTCTTCTTGGAGTTTTTCAATTTGATAATCTTTTCTGACAATATCAATCGCAGTTAATTCCAATTGACAACGAAGATATTCGTTCTCTTCACGTAGTTTTTTTGTTTCATCTTGGTCCCTTTTTTCCCACTCTTTTTCTTCAAGTTGAGAACGTAACTCATTGTTTACAATGTGATGATATGTTTCCTTGAATTCTAAATCCATTGTAGAGCGTTCGGTTCGTTCTTGGCGAGTTTGCATATAATGAATTTGAGCTGACATAGACTTTACAAGTTCTTCTAATTTAGCAATTTTGTCTTTATCAGATAAAGAAGGGTCAATAACAGTGGGCTCATGACATTCAGGTAATTTCTGTCTATGAACTTGAATGACCCAATAGCGATATGGCGGATTAAAGTAAAACTTAGTAGTTCCATCAATTGAAGAAGCCATTTCATTGAAAAGTTTTTGAACTAATTGATTTACATTCCAACTCTCAAAAATAACAATCACACTGTTATATGGTTGTCCACAATCACTGTTTTTTTTGATAAATTTTACATTGCGCACCTTACCTATTCTAAATTGTGCAAAAGATTCAATAATAAAATCTTTAGTTTGACATTCTTCGGCTCTTTTGATAAAGAGAGCAACATTATTAAATGAAGTAGGATTCATTTTTATGAAATATTATGCGTAAATAAGTATATTAATTATAATGCTAAAACTAAAATCTATTTCAATTTTTTATATTTTACAATGTGTAGTTATATTATATGTAATAAGTTCATAATATAAAATAAATATTAAATTGATATATTATGAATCGTAAAGGTCTGGGAGATTGCACACAAACAAGTTGTCCAAAAACAGGAATTAAAATACATAAATCTGATAATGATTACGCACAAAATAATTTATGTCAAGAACAAATAAAACAATCGCAATTATCTAAACGGGTTAGCTTTCAACATACTACACTTAATTCTTTAGATTTAGATTTAGACCATTACTCATTAGAAGATCTTTATAATCTTTTTAATATTAATAATAGTGGATATTTATCCGAAGAATCTTTAAAAACAGCAAAACAAATTGTTCTTAAAATACATCCAGATAAATCTCATCTTGATGCTAAATATTTTATTTTCTTTTCAAAAGCATATAAACGTCTATTTAGCATCTATGAATTTCAAAATAAATCCACCAAAAAACAATACAAAGATGAAGATTTATTTGACGAAAGTAACACACAATTTCTAAATAATATGTTCGACAAGAATAAAGAATTAAAATCACCAAAAAACTTTAATTCATGGTTTAATCAAGCTTTTGAAAAACATCGTATTGATAATCCTATTGAATACGGTTATGGTGATTGGTTTAAATCTGATGAAGGATTTATTTCTATAAATGAAAATATCACTAAAGGAAATATGAATGACGTATTTGAACAAAAGAAAAAACAAATTCAGGACATAACTGTTTACACTGGTGTAAACGATACATTCGCATCAACATTTGGTGGTTCTTTACTTGATGATGGTGGAAATTTTTCTACTGATAATTATACTGATTTAAAACAAGCTTACACCGAAACTCTTATTCCTGTTACTCAAGATGATTACAATAAAATTCAAAAATTCAATAATATAAGCGAATATAAAATACATCGCGAACAAGTTAATGTTACACCTATCAGTAAAGAAGAATCTGAACGCAAATTACTTCAACAACAACAACAACATGACCAACATTCCGCCGCATTGGCATTTAAATATGCTAAAGAAGCAGAAAAAGTCAAAGAAAAACAAAATGGGTTTTGGGCTGATTTGAAACAAATTACTGGGTGGTAATTACTGAGTTATAATTAGTACACCATTGCCATTGCGTTTTCTATTGATACCATATTTTACACTATTAAAGATTTACACCTTTGCACATTTCACCCGTTAGGAAAATTACAGAACCATTATAATAAACAACAATACCTACTATAATTGCAATTTGAATATTACAAGGTAATGAATAAACGAAGAACGTTTGTTGTTATTTTCCATGTTTGTTGCTATTATTTTTTTTATGTTTTTTGTGTTTTTTGTGTTTAATTGTCTTACATTTGTAACGTTTTTTATTATGTTTTGTTTTAATTGTCCTTTTACCACCTAATGATTGCGTCTTTGATAACAAACTTATTGGGGATGAGTTTAAATTGTTAACAGAACCGCGTTGTGCATATGTTGATTCAGCTTGATTTAGTAAAGTTGATTTACTTGAAAAATTAGGTAATGGTAATAATGATGGCGACGGTGACTGTGGTATTGTTTGGACTGTTGTTTGGACTGTTGTTTGGACTGTTGTTTGAGTGTAAACACTATCTTTTAATAAATCATTTACAAAAATATCTAAATTTCCAATTAATTTTTTATTATCATATTCATTGTCTTGCATTTGGTTTATATAATTCAAATTGTTTATCCAAACATTGCATAAATTATATGAAGCTGTAACTACATTACATATTGTTTCTTGTTTGTTACAATTACGTGTTGATGGACATGACATATATTTGTCAGGCGATTTAATTAATTTAGTTATAAAAATATCACGCAATGCCAGCGTTACTGGGTTATTGATATCATCATATGTATTTGAAATTGTACTCAAAATTAATAATAACCACAAATCTTTTGTTATATTTGCTTCAATTAAACTTATAAAATAATTTTTTATATTAGGTGGATTTTGCCAATAGCCATTGCATATGTTTACTTGATTTAATTTCTTTAATAAATTAGTTGATGAATTTGTTGGGTCATCATAATCTTTAAAAAAACTTCGTCCATAATCTATTATTTTTGCGATATATTTTGTTTTTATTTTAATGTTTTTATCATTAAATTTATAATTCAGTGTAACATAACTGTTATTTGGTAATATATATATTAGTACATTTCCAGTATGTAAATCATTATGAGTAAAATTTTCTGATAATATTCCCAAAGGAATATATATTTGCAATAATATTTGGAATATATTAATATTAAACCCATATTCAGTATTTTTAAATTTTTCTATAAAATCAGAAAATGACATAATTTGTGTTGGTTTTAAATATTGTATCATTACTGCAAAAGTTAAAGGTTTTGAACAACTCCATTTAAACAATATATTTTCTTGTTGTTTTGTATTGTACAATACATTAAATATTTTCTTAATATCTATATTAACACCAATTTTTTCTCGTGTTTTCATCAGTTTATAATTATCTTCACTGACATGTACACATAAATTATATGTTTCTAAAAAACATGGAAATTTTGAAACTAATTTATTAACAAATTTCTTTCCAATATACCATTCATAAAATAAATTATCTGAATTTACCTTTGTTGATGATTTCAATACACAATATGTAGTATAACCATTTTTTACATAAGTTAAAGCATTTAAAAACCCATTTATAGATGATTCTCCTATATGTGTAATATCTGTTAAATACTCGTTGTTAGAAAAATTTTTAAAGTAATTTGCAATCATTGAAGTAAATTTACCCAAAGAAATACATTCACTGCTTACAGGACACATTTTGTTTAATAATTTACGTTGTCTTTCTTCAATGTTCTCAATCATGGTATTTATTGAATTTGTATCACCCGAATCACCCGACATTTATATATATATATAATTATTTAAAAAAAAAAATAAAAAATAATAATAATATATGTTGGTGTCTTACATTATACTATTTGTTATACTTGTATCATTGGGGATTCTGTATCAAAAATATCTAGAAAAACAATCTAATAAGGCTACTTTTGATGATTATGGAGAAATTAAAAAGTACTTACTAAAAGATAAAACTTTAGATAAAAGTAAAAAGCCATTATTATGGATTCATATTCCATATGAATATAATTCACGTAATTGGTTAAGCTTTGGTTCAAGAAGTTCTTGTGAATTAAATCAACCATATTTATATTTAACTGTTAAATCTATCATTAAAAATTGCGATAGTTCATTTAAAATTATTATTATTGATGATGATTCATTTGAAAAACTTATTCCACATTGGAATATTAATATGAATCTTCTAGTAGACCCAATGAAATGCTATGTTAGACAACTTGCTATGGCAAAACTTATTTATACATATGGTGGAATAAATGTTCCCATTTCATTTTTGTGTTTTAGAGATTTAACTAGTTTATACAATAAAGGAACAAATGATGATACTATGTTTGTATGTGAAAATTATGATTCGAATATTACATCAACTAACAACTTATTTTATCCAAGTGCTGGATTTATGGGTGCTAAGAAAGAAAATGAAACTGTAAAACAATTTATCAATTTTATGGAACAAACTATTTCAGATGATTATACCGCTCAAACGAAGTTTTCAGGAGAATTTGACAGATGGTGTAATGAAAAAAATATAAAAGGAAAAATGCGTTTAATTCCGGGAACTGATATTGGTACACGAACCGTTGATGATGAGCCTGTTACAATTGAGACATTATTAGGTGAAGATTATATTCACTTTTATGGGAAAATGTATGGAATTTGGATTCCAGACAATATGATATTAAAACGCAGACATTATGAATGGTTTGCCCGTATGAGTCCTGAGCAGATATTTGAAAGTCAATTTATTCTTGCGAAATATATAGTTCTAGCATTAGCACCAGATTCACATATGGGTGTAATTGAGCCAATTGAAAACAACCCAGATTGGATTAGCTTTTGGAGGGTACCAATAAATTCTGATTCTAGAACACTTAACCTCTGGGGAATGATGCCCCAAAACCTAGGTAACAATGTACCGCATGCAAGAAATTCGGGAAATTTACCTTAATCATATAATTCTTTTATTCTGGACGAATATCTGGACTTGCATAGTGTATTATTTGGAAAAATATATTTGAATATTCAATTCAAAGACAAAGATGAATTTAGATATTTACAACGGCATTTGGCGATTGGAGACTTTTATTGTTTTTGTATTCTCTTCTATATTTAGAGCAACGCGTATTTTACACTTTTTTACATTTCAAACGCCGTTTTTTTTATATAAACAATAATACTTTATAAAATTGAAATGTTATGGAATAATAACTAAAAAGAGTTTTTGATTTAATATAATAACTAAAAATGGTTAAATATAGTTGCGAAAAGTGCGGAAAAGATTTTTCCCAAAAGGGACATTATACCAAACACATAAATAAAAAAAATCCTTGTGTTATTGAAAGTAAGGTTAAAGAAATTATTGAAAAAGTGGTTTCCGAAAAGATTAATGAAATAAAATGTAATGAAAATGTAAACATTATACCAGAAATAAAAGAAGATGAAAATATAAACATTATATCAGAAGAAGATGAAAAAATTAAATTTATAGATTTATTTTGCGGAATAGGAAGTTTTCATTATTCATTCAAAAAATTAAATTGGGAATGTGTAATGTCGTGTGATATTGATAAAGCAGTAAAAGAAACATATAAAGAAAATTATGGTTTATCGCCTCTTGGTGATATTACTGAAATAGAACCAAAAAATATCCCTAATTATGATATATTATGTGCTGGATTTCCTTGCCAACCATTTAGTCAATGCGGACAACATAAAGGGTTTGATGATAAAAGAGGAACATTATTCTTTAACATAATGAAATTTGTAGAATATCATAAACCAAAAATTATTATTCTTGAAAATGTGCAGGGATTATTAAATCATGATGGAGGTAAAACTTTTGATAGAATAAAAAATGATATTGAAACCGCAAACTATACGATTACATATAAAGTTATAAAGTGTAGTGATTATGGATTACCTCAAATGAGAAAACGCTTAATTATTGTAGGAATTAGAAATAATACTGAAATTGTTAAACATATTGATAAAGTGCTTAATTTTGATGAATATAAAAAAGAAACAACATTAACTGAACTTCTGGGTAAAAATTTTGAAAAAAAAACTGCTTATACTATTAGATGTGGAGGTAAAAATTCTCCTATTGATGATAAACATAATTGGGATGGATATATGGTTGATGGAAAAGAATACAGATTAACAAAAGAGGATTGTTTAAAAATACAAGGATTTAATCCTGATTTTAAATTATGTGGAAATAATAAAGACCAATGGAAACAATTAGGAAATACAATTCCAACTATATTTACTGAAATTATCGGGTTAAACATTAATAAATATTTACTTTTACTGTAATTCATCAATCAAATTTTCAAAATTTAATTTAAATGTTCTATCGTCTTTCTTTTTGGGAAGACAAGTAATTATTTTTCTTTTTGTGTCTTCTCTAAATCTTTGGGTTGGTGGGTAATCGTCTGATATGGTTAATAATATATATAGAATTGGAGCAAATGTATAACTCCAATCATCTTGCGTCCATCTTTCACGACAAGTAGTTTTACAACTAACAACTTTATAATTTGTTATTGATTTACCTACTTCAATATTTTCTCCAACTACAAAATCTATAATATGATAACATTTTCCTTTTTTTTCATTAAATCCAACAATTATTCCTGATTTATTTATAGTTACTTGTTTTTTATAAGATATATTATTTTTATCTAATACTCCAACTAAAATGTCATTTTCAAGAAAATCGCCGTTTCCTTGAATTTTACTTTGATGTATTGATATTGATTTATTGTATAATTGTAATAATTCAACATCACTTAATAATGGTGCTATTTGTTTTAGTTATTGAATTATTTTTAAATTTTTAGAAATTTTATTATCTTCTATTCTTGATAATACATATTGATTATCAAATGTAATTGTAGGTTTAGTTTCCATTTAGTATAATATTATAATACTTATTTGTGTAAATCAATTTTATAAAAATGTTTTTAAGTAGTTTTTGTTTTACTTCGTTATATCATTTTTACTACGCAGTGCTTTCCAGTCGGTGTAACTAAATTATATGTAATGGGTTTATCATCTGCTTACTTTGTGGTTGATTACCTTTTATGATTTCTGTTTTTTATTTTTCGACTTCTTCCCTTGCGACTGTTTCTTTTCTTCCTATTTTTTCTAGTTTTTTTTCCACCTACAATAACACGTCCGTCTATAGTTTCGAATTTAAAATATAAATTATTGGCATCTACTTGTTCACAAATTAAAAACCCATTTTCTGCAGTGGAATTATCTAAGTCCTCGAGAGTCATTTTGTATGTTGAAATTATACCATTTGTTGTTTTATTATAAGACGAATTATGTGATGCAATTATTAATTTTTTATCATATTTATCTAATTTTGCACCACCAGTCCCAACAATATATTGTCTAATCATCATGTTACCATTTATATTAACATTTCCAGATTGATATTGATGTAAATCAGCACATAAATAATAGTATTTTATGTTTGGTTTGTTTATTTGATTAAATATGTTATTGTAAATAAACGCTATAAGTTCGGCAGAATAAAGAGTTTCTATGAGCTTAATGCCTTTTTTTTCCTTAATTTTAAACCCCATTAGAGGGTGATGTCCAACAATAACCACATTTTGTATATTCGAATTAGATTTTATTTCAGTTATCATAATATTAATAAAATTCAGTTGAGTTTGTTTTACTTTTGTTTGTATAATTGTTTTATCATCTGTATTATATTCATTGTCAATAGCTCTGTAACATTCATAGCAACTATCAAATTCTTCATTATCATAAATTGTCGTATCTATCATAATTACTTTGGTAGAACCTGCAAAATCGATTGAACTAAACAAATCTAATCGTATATTTGAGTGTTCATTAACATATTTTTTTTGCCGTTTTATAAGTTCACAATTATTTTCTTTTGTACCATTATCCATAATAAGTCCAGTTTCATAATCATGATTTCCATAATTCATATAAATCGGAATATTTTTTTGAAGACAATTAAAACCAGAAAGAAAGTCATTCTCGATAAAATATTTTTGTTTTTGGCCTTCAACTGTTTCTTTTGGTGGATAATAATTGTCACCAGATATAAGAATAAATTCAGGCGTTTTATGTTTTAATAAACGTGTAACATTTATCAAACCATTATTTTTAGTTTCTTCGCAACCACCATTATTCCAACATCCAAATTGTATAAAATATGGATTAGACATATATTTTATATATATATAATAAAATATAAAAAATTGATTTCAGTTTAAGTATATACACCTTTGAAGATTTAAGTTCGCACAAAAATACGAATTAAAGTTTAGGTTTTTTCATACATTGTGTATATTTTGTTTATAGCAATTAAATTAAAAGTGTAAAAAAAATAATAAAACATAAAAATAATGGAATACGAGTCAGAACCAGAAATAGAGCAATTGCTGTCAAACTTTACAATTACGAATGAGGATTTAAGTAAAAATAAATATAAATATTCGCAAGAGGAATTAGAGAGAAATATAATGGGACTAAGATTTCTTTCAATTTTGTGCAATCAAAAAGTAAACGCAAAATTTATTGCAAAATATATATTAAACAATGATTATTATGAAGGAATAGAAGACGACCATAAATTTACCGAGAGCTTTATTTTACGTGTTCAACCACATATCACAAAGGAAGAATTAGATTATTGGATAAAACATACACCGAATGCATATTATTCTTACTAAGAAATATATTGTATACTTTACAGTCTTTAGATTTTACAGTTTCGTAAGAAACTTGTGAAATGACACCCGCTTTGGTAATCCTAAAAATGTGGTTATTTGTATATGTAATTGAGAATAA
>Ga0194122_10003492_pt1 | contig 16018 bp, 8 predicted proteins | sample TA2MahCa10mmetaG_FD_155487 | JGI IMG/M metagenome (GOLD analysis project Ga0194122, IMG submission 155487) | Freshwater microbial communities from Lake Tanganyika, Tanzania - TA2015021 Mahale Deep Cast 10m | ecosystem: Environmental > Aquatic > Freshwater > Lake | place: Tanzania: Lake... | reverse complement strand
CTTAACAGAGATGATAAAATCAAAGACAACAGGTGAACAAACAGCAAAGGGCTTGAAGCCAATCAGGCAGACAGCACATGGTGATAGTTGTGAACGTATCAAGGTTTGAACTAAATCTCATAAACCACAAAAGAGATTCCTTGCTTTTTATACTTTTCTGAACAGTGATCAAAGGAAGAGGGGATTTCTGCTCCTGCTTAATTTGATATGGAAGAAAAGGGGTTGCCTTACTTTGCTTTGCAAATATTCGGTGTGCTCTATTTTGTTCTTTCACCTGTCTGCTGCGGGAGTTACAAACATTATTAGTGCTATACAATGATTTACAATGTACGCTAGAACTATTAGCGGCAGAGGGGTGAGATGTCGAAGCAAGATAAAGAAATATGCGAGTATTTGTTTTTATTAAGCTGAGGTTCAATTTCGTAAAGTTTGTGCCGTCTACATTCGCGTTCAAAGGACGAATTTTGGTAGACAAAAGGGGGCCTTTGCTTGTTCGCCAAACAAACTAAGGAGAAATTGTGGCACATCTTTTGCTGTTCTGGGTACTAAAATTGCTGATTCGCCAGAATCGGAAAAGAATTCAAGAATTTTGCGGGTACTGAATTTGCTGCTTCGCCCAAAATCTCGAAAACATGTTGTTGAGGTACAGAGTTACTAATGTTCATACTTCTTCACCTGTAAAACAACAAATACAAAATTGACAAATTTTGAATTTACTATCTCGCCAAGAGGGGTTATTGGGTAAAGATGGTCAAAGTCGATACCTAATAATTCCTTTTGAAAATTAAATATTTACTATTTCAAAAAAAGTTTTTATTTTTTTATTCCTTTGTAAAGGGATTTTTTATGTATTGTGGTATGTTATTTATTACAAACAGTCCCGGTGGCCTGTTTATCTGTTTATACCCTAATTGTGGGTTCTTAGTAGAGTGATTTTGTAGATTCTATAGCTTAACCGTTATCTGAGTAAAGAATGACGTGGTTCACACATACGGGTTGTTGTTTGTAGCGTAATTTAACGTTAACATTTTTTATATTTTGTTTTTGCATTTTGCATTCCAGTAATTTAGGGATGATGTCTTTTTCTCTAAGGCAATAAACATGTTTAAACAAGTTTGTTATATGGCATTATTCAAACGAGTGATAGTAGTAGTTTAAAAAATAAATCATGTCAAGTTGTTTTCAGTTACAGACTTAAAAAAAGACTTAAATTATAGAAGTTGTTGTTGCAAGATGGTAAAATGCAGCATTTTCCTTTTTGACCCTTCACCATTCCATTTTTTTGCAGAAAGTGCAAAGGGGGTAGAAAGTTTACATATAGACTTACATTTTGCATAATTGATCTCAATAAAATTTACATTAGACTGTTTTAATGTTAATACATATTTTGGAACACTAGGTTGTTAGTAGTGGATAATAAAATACTGTTTCTTTAAAAAAAATAATTTCAGTAGTTTAGGAGAGGAGCGTGACTCCGTTAGATCTTAAGAAGTTCCTCAACAAAACACACAAGTAAGTATACAAGATTCATTGAAAGATACGTAACATATTCAAGAGTTTTTTCTAGTACATTATTAATAAAAATTTCTTTTTCGAAAAGGGTTTAAGGTTGAAGAGTTAAGTACATATTTAAAGTAGACATGCCTGAAGTTGGAAGAAGGCATAAAAGGTTTTTAATCATTTATAAGTTCTTCTAACTCGGGTGGAAAGCTGAGTTCTTTACAATATGGTTGTCCTACGAGATGGTCAAAGTTGTTATTGCCGTAGGGTTGAATATTTAAATCAAATTCTAGTATTTCTTTTTCTGTTTTTAATCGTAAAATGTACGGAAAATTTTAAATGCTTTATGAGTAGAAATTCGTTTTTTTCAAAATTTTTTTGATAAATTTTTCTTTCATAAAAATTCCCAATTCTTAAATTTGATAAATTATACTTTATGAAAATAAAATACGACAATTAAACATTTCGTTCCTCTGTAGTTGACTTAATCAATGAGGTGGAAGTGTAAAGGCTCTTTGGGATGTTAGCTGCATGGCTAAGGAAAGATTAGCTTTTTGCGAGCATCATTTGATTTGTCATGCCCCGATCAGAGAAAAGATAAATAATTTGCTTTATAATTTCAGTGTGTTAGAATAGTGCAAAAAACTTGATTTCTTCAGAAAAAATTTTAGGGTGGTTCACAGTAATACTGCTTCGTCGTTTCTTTGTAATTTAAACTATTTGATATTTTCTTGTCTCCTTTAAAAGAGCTTTGGAAAAGTCTTCGTGTTAATATGAAACTAAAATAAAGTTTTAAAAATGTTTTCTTTTGTTCAAAGGTAACCATTAGGTTGTTTTAAAAATAAAGTGAAAAATATACTATTCTGAACACCTTAATAAATGTCAAGAAATGTTGTAGATAACAAAGACAAAATTACCAGTAAAATTATAAATCTCAACTATATATATGAAAAAATACTTTAAAATTTTCGGGTAAACCTGTGCGTCTCATCTTCTGCTTTGCAATCGTCACAGTTACAATAACCAGAGTACCTCTTTTCGCAGTTGTAGTTTTCACAGTCACCACTAGCTTGAGGACTTTCCGTCAGCACATTTAAGTCCATTGACACACCAGCCCTGTTGAATTCCATTTCGACTTGATGCAAGAGTTCTTCGGCCTCTTCAGGGGTAATTATCTCACTCATCACACTATCGGTTTCACGATTTTGTTCAATTGTCTGAGTGGGAACATCCTGCTGCATCAACGTCGGGTCTTCTTCTTCATCTTTTTGGTGGTCTGAGTCTTCTTGATCATTATCATCACTGGATGGGCTCGAGTAGATTACGTCAGTAGGAGTCCTCCATGGGTCGTCGCAGTCGGTTTGTCTATCGTCAGAGGATGAGGAGGAAGATGGTACTGATGGAGAGAGCGGTGGAGATGGAACTAGAGGAATGGGTTCCGCAGGCGCTTCTTGTTGGCACATTGTCATCAGGTTTTCTTCCAGTTGGAGCCGCGCGGTGATGGCTCGTTGGAGTTCGGTCAAAGGTACGAAATTGTCGTACAAGATGTCGACCATGTCCGAGATATCTTCCATTGATAATCTCGATTGGTGGACTGTGATCGGGTGCCCAACACTGCCTTCATCGGGCTCATACACAACTGGCAGAGACAAGATCGGATTTGGCACTAAGTCATGCGGCGGTAGCCTAGTCCACTTTCGCATGCGTTTGTCTGCTTCTTTGTTGGTAATGTACCATATTGGGGCTTTTCCCAATGTGGGTTTCCTATAGTCCACGGTGCTCAGGAATGTTTCCATTTCAGTAAATTTTGCACTCTTGATTTGCTCAAGGGTACAATTGAACATTTTAGTGAAGACGTTCTTTGCTGCTGATCTTAGGTTGAGATCATAGCTGACCATGATGTCTTGGATAAAATCCGTGACTTTGCAGCGCATCACGTCGTCGGTGAATCGGTACAGTACGTAACCTGGTGGGAACTTCAACGGGGGAACGTTGATGAGGTTGAAATGGATATCACAGGCTTGTCTTGGGGGTGGATAGAGTGATGTATTCGATGGCCATTGGAAGATGTTCGATCTCCTTTTCCCTGGATGTATGATCCTTGTTACAAGCTCGTCTGTGACTAGGAGGTCGACGTCTATTCTGGACGTCCTATGGAATGCCAATCTTGGTATGAGAGGTTTAGGATATTCATCATACGGGGACGCTGTGATTCTTGGTAGCAATCTGCATTGGCGATATGCTATCCCAATGGCGATGAGGTCTTCGTCATCTAACATCGTGAGGATTGGGTCTTCGAACGTTGGGTAATTGATGTGGTAGAAGGTATTTCTGCATCCTGAAAGTCCCAAGAGGAAACGTTCTTCAGGGTATGCATTCTGCAGTGGGATGTGTAAAGAGGTGTCGTGTAGAGTGGTACACGTTGTTGGTGCTAACTGGAAGGTTTGTATCCTGGCGATTGCTTTGTCGGAACCTCTGGATCTTATTTCATAGAGGTTCATGATGTCTACATGATCTGTGCTCGATATCAAGACACAGTGGATTGGTTTTGTCGCCTCCGACGCGGGGACCATGAGTGGAAGGTCGAAGGTGGCGAAAGTTTGATCATGTGCCGTGGAGAAGTAGAATGAAACCCTACCAAAATCAACGAAAGATCGATGGAAGAATGGTGGTGACATTGAGGTGTCACACGTTGATACAACTGTCAGCACCGGACAAGCGATTTTAGGGTGCCAATGATTCTGGATAGATGCATAGATCAATGGATTACTTCTCAAAGTTTCCGTTGCGACTGGGTCGCACGGGTACGTCTCAAGCCTTCTCAATAGCGTCATAAGGGAAGGCCTGTAGGGAAATCGGAGGAAAGCATGTGGCGAGGATGCTTTCATCGTTGACGTCTCGTGTAGGCATCGACGGAGCGGTTTGTGGTCAGGAGCTATCGGGCTGATGGTACATGTTTGTGCCGGCGGCAATTCCGAGATAGCGATTCCTGCTGACGGGAGGAAGTATCTGGTTTGGTGTCTTTTCATTGTTCTTGTCGACGTGGTTTGCCCTTCATCAGCGTACGAATGCAACATCTGACACACTGAGTTCGACATTTTACTAAAATAATACAATATTTGAAAAAACAATATTTTTGTGTTTTGGTTGAGTTTTTTATAAAAATTTTTATGGGGTTTTTGTCTGGTCTTTTTGGAGAAAGAAAAGAATTGTGTTAGTTGAAAAAATTATTTTGAAATATTAATTGGAAAAAATAAGAAAAAGATCACCAACTCCGTAACAGCGTGCTCCGGGGATCGAACCCACTTTTTAGGGCGGGTCGAGGCCCAAAGTGTCAACCTATAGTCGCTTGCTATGGAGTCAATGACGACGATGGCTTTTAAAATTACGGGGCTGCTTATTAAAGTATTTGGCGCTGCCTTTTAAAGAAAAAAATGGGGTGTGGCAGCATAATTAATTTTTGTTCTTCAGATATTTTGTTAAAATTATTACCAATATTCAAAAAATTCTAGGAGTAAATAGTGGGGCCTTTTGATGGTAGTGTAAAGTCATGCCACTCTGAAGTGGATGGCACAAGTTTTACGCTGCCGGCGCCTCTATTTGATTTTCTGGAAGTGATTGTTGGTGTCTTCGAACGACGTCTAAAAAAGAATCTAGACAAGTTTGGTGAATAAGGGGGATGAGTCTAGATTTATGAAATGGAACTTTGATTGTCGTACGAAGACGGTAGGTGTGCTTTTGCTGGTACCCTGGGCTAGGGTAAGAAAGTCTGTGCGTTGTGAAGTCAATGTGTAGGTAAAGAGGTGGGTAGGCTAAAGCGTTATGTTTCATTTTTCGTCTGTTTATTGGACACATCGTCAACTCTCGGGTATAGTCCTAGTCCCTCTTTAGTCACCTGTCTACGCGTTTGCCCTATGGTCTCTTGCATGTTCCATAATGTCGTGAGCAAATTGGTCGGTTGATCGTAGGTAAAGGTCACAGAAGAAGTAGGGATTACATCCTCAGTCTTTGGTTGCGGGTTCTCTACATTATAAGTGTCATTTTGATGAGCTTTGGGTCTTATAAAAGCGGGAACCTCATAACCTCTAACTCTATTCCAGTACACAGAAGGTTTGGTAACTAAACAACAAGTTTTGAACCATAATCTAAAATGTCTCGAGAATATGCAGCAAAGGCATATGGGAGCTGAAATTGTTAGTAAAAGAACTGCAACTTGAGCTAAGTTGGATCTAACTGTTGTTTTATCGAATAGGACTTTGATGGAGTCAGTGATGGAAGTGTGATTGATTAGTTTGATAGGTTCAGGAGTAGTGTGTTCAATTACTGGTTGAGGGATGTATTTGATGAAAGAAGTGTCATTGTTTGGAAAAATTTTAAAGAGTTCGTTATGTTCAAGCTGTTCTCTAGATTGAATATAAGATGATCTGATAGTATATGGTGCAATAGAGATTGGGCAATCTGCTTTAGTTTCTAAAACTCCTAAGCCTTTGATATATGCTCTTTCATTCGTTCCTAACTTTGGACATTTTATATGTACACTAGTTTCATTCATGACACTGTAATATGTTTTATTGTTATAAGTGATGAAGACTGGTTTTGTATCGTTGACTTGTTGTAATGGACATCTGAAGTCTTTATACTTCAGTGTGTTTATTTCACATGGGATATTAGGATTATCCATTTTTACAAAAGGTGTCGAGATTGCACACACTGGTGTGGTCGTGCATTTATAAAATTCGTTATCTGTTGGAAGAACGAATTCGTCCATCACTGTGGTTATGCCTATGTATTTGTATTCTGTTACTGGAACCCATTTGCTATTGTTATAAAAGGAGGGAAGCACTTTCAATTCATAAATTGTGACATAATTATCTGATACATCGATCGGTACTTGGAAAAAGAAATGAAAGGTTTTATTTATAATTGTAACATCTGCTGTGACTTTCCTTAAGTCGTTCTGTAGAGGAATGTTATTCATGCGGTATTTTGCCGAAATATTATTAAGGTCTCCTTGTCCAAAGACGTAGGGAGACGGGATGTTATTGAGTGCTGCTTCAATAGATGCTACTAATTTTTGCAAAGTGCTTTGAATTATTGATTGTAAGGAAAAAATGTTAATTTTGTTTTCCAAGTCCGAGTAAACTGTCAAAATGTCATGTTGAATAGTTTCTAATTTGTTCTGCATGACAACGATGTCTTGTTGCGTTAGTGTGACTGCTTCCTTAATAGTGTCTATGTTTAATGCTATTGCCTCAATAGATTTAGAATTTTGTAACATAATCTTTTTAGCTTTTTCAAAATCTGGTATTCTAACTATTCCCATAGCCCAATAAAAATTTGCTTTAAATGTTTCACCGTAATCAACATCAGCGTCTCTTGTCTGAAGTTCGTGAAAAGATTGAGGGGAAACTATTTGGTCAAATTCTTTTGTCAGCGTGTTATGTGTGCGCAAGATTTGTCTAGTGTCGCGTGCGCATGTCATTTTAATGAGGTCTAAAGTGAAGGTGAATTCTCTGGAGTTTGTTGTGCAAATGGTGTGATGTATTGTTTCAGTGTCTTTAGTCGTCGTAGGATATGCCATTATTCTCAATTGTCCGTTTGTTTCTAATTTATAGTAAAAAAGATAAGTGTCGTTGCTATTTTTAGTCGTTAGTTGTGAATCTAATGTTAATGGTATCATTGAAATGACGTCTGATCTATAAATTAGCCATATTGGAATTTGAGTTACTTTATCTGCTTTGGATAACCATATAGGCTGTCCTTCAGAGATTGTAACACCTGCCCATGCCGTATTTATTTTGTGTATAGTAAACGCTTCTTTTAAAGTATCAATGTCTTGCTGCGATCTTGTTTCAAAGTTTATGTTATTGTTGTTGTAACATCTATGAACTGCTTCTGACCAGTTATCTTTTTCTTTACTTATACTTATTTTACTAGATTTAGCAGATATCTTTTTGCAAAAGTCTAAGTATTCATCGTAAAAAGCTTTAGAAGTTTGAAGTGCCTTATGTATATTCGAGACATCAAGTTGCCTAGAGAACTGAACTGTTCGAGGGTTAACCGTAACCGGGGTGTCAGTTGTGGGAATATACAAGAGGTTTTGGTACTGGAGTACAGTTAGAGTAGTCAGAGGTATACAGACTGATAGGAATAAAGTGACTATTAGTTTTAACGCCATCTTACCTTTCGATTGTTATCGAAGGTGAACTTCACAAAGAGTTTTTGGACTATGTGGACTTTACCTCGGAAGATGAGGATGTCTCAGGTCAAAGAGTTTCTTTGAACTGATATCCGATTGAATTTTTGCAGAATATTTATACTATTTTTGTGTCATTAAATGAACAGGGGTGAACTATCATTCGGCATGCGAGACGAATTTTGAGAGTGTGTATATAAAGACAGATTAGTAAAATGTGCTTTTATCATTTTTTGCGAGGTTAAGTGGCGGCAAATGGCAGTTTTATCGGCATTATCAATCTGTTCTATAACGTAAGGTCCAGTAAAAACTGGAGACCATTTGGATGCCGTTCCGGTACTTACTTGTAATTGACGATGGAGGACTGTTTGTCCAACAACAAATTCTTTCTTTTGGACGTTTTTGTTCTTAAACGTCAAATTGGCATTTTCCTTGAGTTTTTTGTTCGCGTCATAGTGGGTTCTAATGATGTTTGCTCTTTCGATGATAAGATCTATCTCTTTCTCGTTCATCAGGTTATTTGTGAAAGACAGGTCTATTAACGGATTAGTTTCGGTGGATTTATAACCGAACATTATTTCTTCTGGGGAATGATTGAAAGAGTTAATGGATTTGTTAATTGCAGAAACGACAATTTGAAACGTTTGATCCCAAATGTCTAACGTTTTTGTTTGAAAAAAGTATTTCTTTGCAGCTTTTTTGAAAATTTGTATTGTTCGTTCGGCGCGTCCATTAGAAAATGGACTTGCTACGGCGGTAGCGTGAAGATCGATTTGATATTCCGTCATAAATTCGAAAAATTCTGTGGAGTTGTAAATACCTGGTTGTTCGTCAGATCTAATAAATTTAGGTGGACCGAATGGAACGATAATGTGATTTTTTATGGCATAAATTATTTCTTTGCTAGTTGCCTGTCTTAGTGGAATGCCAATTATAAAATTTGAAAAATCATCAACGCAGATGAGAAGGAGTTTGAAATTTTCTTTTGAGAGTGGCAAATCGGTAATGAGATCTATCGACCAAGATAGTCTGGGCGTTACCGTTCTGGTTAATGTAGCAATTTGGTCGTTATTTTTGTCGTTAGAATATAACTGACAAATGTAGCAATCAGAAATTTGACATTTTATTGCTTTTGTCAAGATTTTTTGCGGTATAAAATAGATGGAACTAATATCTCTTTCTATTTGAACTCTTGTTTTATGTATGCCGGGTCCCGTGTAATGATTTGTGTGAATAAGAATATTCAAAAGTGCTTCGGGCAACATAATTTTCTTTTCGTTATTTTCTAGCTTGTGATAATATAATTCGTCGTGCTTGATAATATGTGAATTTTTATTTGTCAGTTGACGTAAGATAAATGGATCTTTTAGTTGTGCTAGCAAAAAATCTTTTTTCGTCAGAAAACCTTTTTGCGTGATAGCTATCTGAGTGGCCACATCAGAATAGCTTAGCAAATCAGTTTCTGAATTATCATTTTCTATTATTGGTGTTTCACTTACCTGTGGGGCTGGGAGTCTCGCCTCAGGCAGTGACGGCGGTTGCTCCATTGGACGTTTCGCGTCATTGGGCGTGTCCGTGTCTGATTTTCTCTTAAGCGATCCTCTAGTTGTCATTGCTTTTGCTTTTAAAATGACACCTGGTCTAGAATTCGATTTTGTCGTTCTTGGCATTTTTATTTTTCTGTTATTTAATGTGATCGGACTATTTTTGATATTTTTTATTCCTTCTTTTGCTTTAGATTTGTTTGCCGGTTTCTTATTTTCTTCATCAACAGGTGAGGGACCGTTCATCAAATTGAAAAATTGCGATTTTGTGAGAGTTAACTTTTCTGGGACCGTTAAAGCATCAATTATTTTTATTGTGTCTTTTTCTGAGATTGTCCGTTTGGATTGTATGCTTGCTTCAATTGCGGGTATATTTTTGTGTTGTCGCGACAATAAATCTGAAATTTCATTTTGTTCTCCTGGAACGTGGATTATGTCCGCTTCATATTTTGATAATTCAAGAGAAAATCTAAGTAATATTCCTTGTGATTCTTTTGCAAGTCTTATGTATGTTAGCGCTTTAGAGTCAACCAAAATGATCAGTTTTGGTGCGTGTTGGATGTAGAAATCCATTGAGCGAAGCGTGTATAGCAATGATAACGCTTCTTTCTTGTAGATAGTGTAATTTCTTTCTGTCTTTGTGAAGGTTCTCGAGACTGCTGCGATCAGCAGTTCGTTACCTTCATTATCTTTTTGATAAAGTCTACCACCTGCGCAATACATTGATGCATCTGTTTGTACGTAAAAGGGTTTGTTAGCGTCTGGGTGGTAAGTTTTAGCGTTTGCGCATATGTGAGATATGATTTCTTTGAATTTTGTTTCATACTCAGGCGTTACTTTGAAATCTTTGGGATTGGTGTTTGACATGTCGGTTAGTTCTCTAGTAACGTGAGCGAAATTTGGAATGAACGTTCGATAGTAAGAAAATGCGCATATAGCAGATTTTAGCCGTTTGGCTGTGTTTGGGATTGGTAAATTTTGGAACGCGAGTAATTTAGCATTAGGAATGTTGATTTCATTTTTGGAAAAGATCATACCTAAGAATTCGATGGTGTCTTTGGCTATTAAAAGTTTCTGTGGTCTTAATTTCATGTTTGCTTTAGCAAGTCTAAAGAGTACCTCTTTTATCGTAGCGAAATGATCTTCAATGTTGCCTTCCGTCGCGATGAGGAGGTCGTCTACGTAAAAGAGAACGTCTTTATCCATGTCGTAGAAAATCTTTTCAAGAGCCATCTTTAGGTAGAGGGGAGAGTTTCGTAGACCTTGTGGTGCTCTGGTAAAACACATTCGTTTGCCTTGATTCGGTGTCCAAAAAGCTGTATACGGCTGAGCCGATTTGCTTAATGGAATTTGATAAAATGCGTCTGCAAAATCTAATGAGGTTAAATGTGTCTTTTTCATTAAGTGAGATAAGATCTCAGGTTTTGACAAAAAAGAAATAGGTAGTCTTTTTGTATCGTAGTTAAGTAGTCTACCGTCAAATAATAGTCTAACATTAACCTTGTCTTTCTTTGGTATGACAAGTATGTTGGAGCAAAAAGGTGATGGTTCATGGCACTCTCGGATGATGTCAAATCTTTCCATTTGATCTAATATTTCATTCGCTCTATCTTTAACATTCATGGGGATAGGAATGTATTTTTGTATTTTACTCTCCGAGGTGGTAAGCTCAATGTCCATCTCTAACACATTGCATTTACCTAAATCGTATTTGTGGAGTGCAAAAACTTGTTTCATTTCAAGCATTATTTTAGAGATTGAATCTCTTTGTCCATGTGTCAAGTTTGAAAAATCGAATAGATCAAGAAATTGTTCGGGAGTCGTTATCGTGGGAATGTCAATTTTGTCTGCTTCGGTTACCATATTTCGACTTTCAATGTAATGAGTAATGGAAGGTTGATGAAATTTATTATTGTAGAAATCGATTTTTGCTTGGTTTTGTTCTTCCTCGTCCATATACTCGTCTGAAGATGGATCTAAAGCTTGAGAGATTTTTGTCATGCGAATGATAGGGACTCTAGGAGCCAAACAACATTCTTTAGTGCTAGGGTTAAATAATTCAAAATAAATTTTATCGTAATCAATGTTAGTAGAATTAATTTTTATGCGACTGTCAGTGTAACTAAGTTTTAACGATTGAGTTCTCTTGTCGAAGCCGACTAAGTCCTGTGCATATATTACGGAGGACTTAGGTGGGATTCGAAGGTGACACTCTGGCGTGACCTTTAGAGAAGGGAGATTCTTGGTGACAAACGGTATAATGGATCGTCGTTTGCCATCTTTCAAGAATATGCTTAGAGGTGTTATTTTCTCTACGAGCGAGCTAGTGAGAATGTCAGCACCGATAAGCAGCGGATCCGTTAGGGCATCAATCACTAGGATTTCAATGGAGATCGGTATTGTCTTGTCTTCATCGAAAGTAATAGTGAGGTGCACTGTTCCCTTGATGTTATGCTTAGTTCCGTCAACAGTCTGGATTTTTATGTTTTGTTGTGTTAGTTTAATAGAAGAATTTAATTCACAAATTTTATTGAAAAGAGTAGTTGACATAGCGGTTTTTGCACACCCGCTATCAACTAGTGCTTGCGTATTTACAGTGAGACCATTATTGATATGTATAAACGTCTTTAAGAATTGCAATTTTGGCTCGAAGCTGGTTCGAATTGCCAATTTAGACATATGAATTGTGTGGTCTTGTTTAGTGGCCATTGTTCCACTAATGGGTGTAATCTGAATTGTTTGCTCCGCAACAATGGGATTTGGAGCATTCACGAGTTTGGGTGAAATGAAATTGTTTTACCTTGTTCTGCTTCACACCTTGCGCCTTCGGGGTGCATGTCTGGGCATGTGGAGCATTTGTAGAAGTGAAGTGTAACATCGTTTCTTCCGCGAGAGAAACGGTATGTTTTGGACCGTCCTCTGTACTGTCCTCTTCCTCTATAGTTATTTTTGTAGTTTCCTCTGTTGTTTCTGTAAGAAGAGGAATTTGAAGAATTATTGCGATACCTACCTGAATTGTAGCGTTGCGAGGAGCGATATGGGGACTTGTTGAAGTTGAAGTTTGAAGATCCTGATAGAGAGTTATTAGGTGTCTGTGGGCGGTATTGAGACCTCTTGTCAGGGGTGTTTTGATTGCTCGGGTTGTATGTCAACGCTTTTGGAGGTGGTGGAGGTGTTTGATAAGGTCTGATATAGGATGACCCTGATGATTTTGAAAGTTGAGAGGAAGGTGTAGAGGGGATCGATTTTCTCTGAGAAGGGTTGTGTTGAAGAGCTAATTGTTGAGAGCGTCCGTTGCTAGAAGATGATGAGATGTTTTGCGACGGGCGGTTGCTTCCTTCACTCTGCGATCTCTTGAGTCCCCTTCTCGTAGGATTTAAGGGAGGGGGTCTCGTGTCCATAGGTGTATCGATACGAGGACGTTTTGGCACAAGAGATTTAACTGTCAATGCCTCTACTTTTTCTTTTAAGACCTCTATTTCTGATTTATTAACATGAATAGGTTGAATGAGAGACATAGTGTTGACGTTGAATTGCAACTTAATAGCTGATTTTGGGATGAGATCGTGTGCTACTTCATAGAGGGAGACGATATTTATCATAGACTCGATGTCTAAGATTGTGTTATTCTGTCGGCATTTGTACTCTTCACGTTTAAGATGTGTTGCGGTTCTATGATCAATAACTTGTTTTAGTACAGTGATTAGCATGGTGTCTCGTTTGTTATTCCATGCCACTGCCGGTACTGTCTTTTTCAGAGGGTTGATTGCAAACGATGCTCTTCTAATCGTTGCTCTGATTGTTTCTTTGGGGAGCCTTCCGAAGTTATTAATGTCGACATAGTCATCGAAGAAGGTGTGTTCTGGGACATACATGTCTTGGATTGCTGTTAAGATGTCATCAAGACATCCTTTGTATTCCCGGATAATTAATCTAAGAGTGCTTGCAGCTGAGCCTTTCATGACCATTTTTAAGAGGCATATGTATTCATGTTCGTAAATTTCATAGTCTTTTGTGTGGTCTATAATACTATCCCAGATACCTTTGAAATCGTTAAGTTCTTCAATTTCAGGGTTGAAGGAGCCAATTGTAAGTTGAATCATATTTGGTTTCAAGAGTGGAAGGTTTTCTGGGTATCTTGGCATAGTTTTAGCTATGATGTTTGTGGGACGTTCGAGTGTGAACATAAGGTCTAGACTTTGTTCTGGACCTATTGCCTCTTTAACTTCTTCCCATTCAGCATTATCTATAGGCAGGTCCGTTTCTTTTTGTTTGATGGATTCGATCTGTTTAATCACCGAAGACATTATCTTACTTATGTCTTTATTCGTTTTAGGCTTGAGGTGCAAAGTCTTTTCTTTGTCTTTGTATGTTTTAACCTCTTTTTGGAGGTTATCGATCTGAATTTTCAATTGTTCATATTCGTCGATCGATTCCGTAAGGGTGCCCATAGGTGTTAGTTCTCTTGGTTTTTCTGGTGGGAATTTGAAGTTTTGTTTGAACTCCGGAGGATGGGGTGTTTCTGCATAAGCCATTATGCAATCTGATTTTCCAGAGTTTAGACAGTGGGTCGCTGTAAAGTGTTTTAAAGCGAGGGAATAAGTTGGTGTTCCTATGCATCTAGCTGGGGAGTCTGTTATAAATACTGGATTTGGTTTAATTCCTCTTGGATAATAGAATGAGAGATCTTCTTCATGTATGGCATGTTTGTGGAGGTAAATTGGGGTTGTGTCTTCTAACCCCATTTTTCGGAACAATTTGAAAGCAGCAGCTTCCGTTTTGTTTAGAATGATTTGGTCATTGTAAGGTAAGTTTTGGCTGGCTGCAGTTTCTTTTAATTGGTCGTGTATGTCGCATTCTAATGTCATGCGTCTAACCCACTCAAATTTTTGAGTTTGCTTGAGTTTTGCTATGTCTTCAGGAAGGGAGGTTAGGGGTGGTCTATTTTCTAGATGTCTGAGTTTGTTAAAACAGTTTAATACTTGGCTATCTGAAATTGCGTCTGGCTCGTCAGAGTTTGCGTCATCTGACTTTACCGATTCGTTAGGGTTGGCCATGATGATTTATTTGACTGATCTCAGGTCAATAAAATTAAAAAAACTTCTTTTTTCAAAATATAATGCGAGGTTGTTCGTTTATAACGAGCGAGGGTTCGTCCGAGTCGGGCGTGTCTCTTACTATGGGAGTTTGAGGGAGGTGTAGCCGTACGAATTCAGGCGTGAGCTCTGGTAAATTTGGACTGAAGGAAATTTTATTTGAGTCACTGTTGATTTGGTCAATATTGTTGGAAATACTTTGTAAGTGAGTAAAAATTCCGTTAAGAATTAGTTGTTGCTGAATGTTAGATGTCTTGTTGATTATATCTTGTAATACTCTAACTATAGCTTGTAGGAGAGCAACAGTGAAGTTGGATTGTCTGGGTTCTTCAGTAATTCTAAACGGGTTTAGATATGCTCTTATGGTTGTGGAATACTCACTTGACGTAGTGACGTTTGAGTGATATTGTCGAGGAGGTCTTTTGTTGTTAGGTCTAGAGCTCATGCTATTTGCCTGAGAGCGCGCGGTTGCCAGTTTGAGAGAAAATCAACTAAGTCCTCAAGTAGCGTTATCGCTCTGTGAGGAGGGTGAAGTGAGAGGATATCTAGCAAGTTTGCGTAAAAATCTCGTGAGATTGATTCTAACTCTTGGAAGGTGATCTGCGAATTTGACATGCTAATGGTAACAATTTCGAAGAAGATAGTGCAATGTTCTGCACTGTCGTTTAATTTGTCTTATAATTCTTGTTTTCTCTGCGGGACTTATTCTGGGGAATGTGGCATTAATTGTAAGTATGTCGTTTAATATGAGAAGAAAGAATGCATGTAATTCAGCTTCTCTTGGAGGGATTTGGTTGTGTTTCCACTGGAGTGTGTCACATATGGTCACAAGTGTATCTCTAAGCGTTATAATGGTTTGGTGCATAAAAGTGGTCGTGAAGAAACCAAATCTTGTTTCAAATTGAACAAAGATGTCTATTAGTTGTTCAATAGCTAAAGCACACTCTTTCATGAGCTCGGACCTTACTCGCCGGTCAGTCATATGATATGACGGTTTTTGAAAAATAAAGTAAAAAAAGAAAAAAATGTAGTGAGTGATTTTAGAGCGAACTTACTCACTCCCTGAGAGTCAATCAGTCTGTCTGAGACTTTGAGTTTATAACCCACCGGTTGTAATGAAAAGTCTGAGTAAGATAGAAATATTTTATTACCTTAACAGAGATGATAAAATCAAAGACAACAGGTGAACAAACAGCAAAGGGCTTGAAGCCAATCAGGCAGACAGCACATGGTGATAGTTGTGAACGTATCAAGGTTTGAACTAAATCTCATAAACCAATAAAGAGATTCCTTGCTTTTTATACTTTTCTGATCAGTGATCAAAGGAAAGAGGGGGTATCTGCTTTTGCAGTTCATCTCCTGCTTAATTTGATATGGAAGAAAAGGGGTTGCCTTGCTTTGCTTTGTAAATATTCGGTGTGCTCTATTTTGCTCTTTCACCTGTCTGCTGCGGGAGTTACATAATGTTATTTGTGCAGTACAATGATTTACTATGTTGGATTCAATACAATTCAAGTTGATCTCAACAGGCAACATAACAATTAGTTACTGTTGACAGCAAGGGGGTGAGATGTCGAAGCAAGATAAAGAAAATATGCGAGTATTTGCTTTTATTAAACTGAGGTTCAATTTCGTAAAGTTTGTGCCGTCTACATATATATCTTTTAGAAATACCTGGTGGT
>Ga0194122_10003488_pt1 | contig 16026 bp, 14 predicted proteins | sample TA2MahCa10mmetaG_FD_155487 | JGI IMG/M metagenome (GOLD analysis project Ga0194122, IMG submission 155487) | Freshwater microbial communities from Lake Tanganyika, Tanzania - TA2015021 Mahale Deep Cast 10m | ecosystem: Environmental > Aquatic > Freshwater > Lake | place: Tanzania: Lake... | reverse complement strand
AACATCTCTCTCCGCAGCAGCATGCCAGACAATGAAGCCTCAGAAAAGAGGCAAGGTCTTCACCTGCGCGTTTTTGGAACACCGCCGTTGCAAGCAAACAGAATATTCCTGCTCGGACGGCGAAAATACCCCCGAACTGCGAAAGTCAGGCTAGCGGTTCTTCCAGGGCCGTCTGACCGCGGCGGATCGTCTCCGTCAACAGGTCTGACGCGCGGAGGATCTTCGAGTTGAGCAGAAACGGCACCGTAGGCGCCATGCTGGCGGGCGAATCCGGGGCGAGGAAGACGGCGCTGGTGGGCGTGTGCGAGTACTCGGCGCCGTTCTTGGCAATTAGTCCGGCGATGGTGAGGTAGTCGCACAAAATGCGGATTCCACGCTCCGGAACTCCGCAGTGTTGGGCGATGGCGGCGGAGGTCTTGTGGCCATTCGAGAGGGCTCCGAAGACGTTCAGTTCCACGGCAGTGCGCAGCGAGGCCGAGCGTTGATGGGCAGTGCGGGTGTCCCAGACGAGGCCGGGGTTGGGTTGAGACATGCTGTGAGTGTACGCCATTGGCACCGGTGCGCGTAGTGCGAGACTGAAGAGCGTCAAACGACGCACGCTGCTTGCCGCTCCTTCCGCCGTCTTCGCGCAAACCGGAGACGCGCGCCCGCCGAATATCGTGTTCCTGATCTCAGACGATCACTCCTCACGCGACCTTGGCTGTTTCGGCAACTGCGTCATCCAGACGCCGAATCTCGACCGCATGGCGCGCGAGGGAATGCGCTTCGATCACTGCTTTGTCTCGTCGCCACAGTGCAGCCCGAACCGCCCGTCGATCTTCACTGGATGCACGCCACACACGACATCCACATCGCGCCTGCACGCGCCGATGCCCGCCTGGGAGCCGACGTTTCTGGAGCCGCTGAAGGCACACGGCTACTTTACTGGCGCATTTCGCACGGTTCATCAAGGCGCCGAGTTCGACAAAACGCGTTGGGACTACTACGGCGGCCCTGCCGCGTTTGAAACGTTCTTCGATAAGCTCCCGGCCGGCCGCCCATTCTTGCTGCACATCGGCTTCCACGATCCGCACCGGCCATATGCCGATGGCGCGTTTCAGCCACCGCACGATCCAGCGAAGGTCAGCGTGCCCGCGTTTCTGCCCGACACGCCGAAGGTGCGGCAGAATCTGGCGCACTATCACAACGAGATCGCGCGGATGGACTGCCAGTGCGGGCGCGTGTTTGATCTCCTGCGGCAACGCGGGCTCGAGAAGAACACCCTCGTGGTGTTCACCGGCGATAACGGCATGCCGTTTCCGCGCGCCAAGGGCACTTGCTACGATCCGGGCGTCCGCGTGCCGTTGCTGGCCTGGCGGCCGGGCCGTATCGCGCCGGGCGCGTTGAAGAGCGAACTCATTGCGCATGTGGACTTGCCCGCCACGTGGCTGGACGCGGCGGGCCTTGCCAAGCCCGCGAAGATGCAGGGACGGAGTTTTCTGAATCTGCTGCAGGGACGCGGTGGATACTCGCCGCGCGAAGCCGTCTTAAGCGAGCGCAACTGGCATGACAACTTCGACCCCATTCGCAGCATCCGCACGGCGCGGCACCGGTTGATCTTCAACGCCGCGCCGCACTTCCCGTACCGCCCCGCGTGGGATCTCGAAGGTTCGCCGAGTTGGGCGTCGATCCTCGAAGAGTCGCGCGGTGGCAAGCTCACCGCCGCGCAACGGCAGATGCTCGCGCCCACCCGTCCGGTGCTGGAACTGTATGGCCTCGGCGCGGATCCTGACGAATTTCACAACCTCGCCACCAGCACCGCGCTTCGCCCGGTGCGCGAGGATCTTGAACGCCGCCTGTCGCAGTGGATGCACGATACTCTCGACTTCCTGCCGCCCGGCCGGTCTCGCCCCGGCAAACCCGCGGGCCGGGATTGGCCGTTGTCCCTATAGAGCGAGCGGCGTATCGCGCCGCCGCCAAGCGGATGGCCGCGCGGGACCCGCAGCCCAGGGAGTATTAGCCCGACGCTCAGAACAATGGTCCTTCTTCTCCAGCACGCAGTGAGGACTCACACTGCGCCGGGAGGGAAGTAATCAATGCTTTCGAACAACCTTGCGCGGCCGCTTTTTCTGGCTGCATGTCTCCTGATTTCGACGGTGGGCGCCAGCGCCACCACGGTGGTGTTTGGCACCGGCGGCACGGCCGGCTTCACCAATGGCGGCAGTTCCGACAGCGGCATGGCGGGCGGCGTGATGCTGACGGCCACGCCGTGGGCCAACGGCGCGGGCCCGGCTCCGGTATTGACCGTCACCAGCGGCGGCTACGGCGTGGACAGCCATTTTCTGGATCAGCAACAGATCGACGGCTTGACCCGCAATGAAGCGGTGGTGTTGACGTTCTCGGCACCCGTGTTGCTCAATGGCTACCAATTGACGGACTTCGTGCCCGGGTTCGACGATGTCGACATTCTGGTGAACGGCAGCGCCGGCGGTATCGGCTCGATCGGAACGGTGATCGCGTTCCGCGCTGACGGCAATATCGACAACTTCCGGCTGCGTTCGGTGGACTTCACGGCGGTTCCAGAACCGTCCAGTCTCGCCTTAGCCGGCCTCGGCCTCGGGTTGGCCGGTCTGATCCGCGAGCACCGTAAGTAGCCGCCGGAGGACCCTTGCGCTCGACACGGCCGCTGCTTCCACGCGGTGACCTTTGTCTGGATTCGCTTGTCAAGGCACGTAGTTAGTGCCGAGCTGCGCCGTGACGCCTGGGCCGAAAGTAATCCTGTTCCTGAGTCTCTCTATCCTGTACGTTCCCTTCCCCCCGGGGGGACATCCGCCCGGCTTTAGCGCGGCGGTTGCCAGGGGACTTGGCCGGCCCGCTGCACGTGCACGGCTAGCGCAGCCGCCATCTCGCGCAGGCGTTTCGGTTCGCGTTTGGCGAGGTCGGCGGTCTCCAGCGGATCGCCGGCAAGGTTGAATAACTGGTACGGCTCGAACGGCGAGTTCTGCAGCAGCTTCCAATCGCCGCGGCGCATGGCGTAGTAATCGCGGCCTTCATAGCGCGAGCCTCCCTCGCGGCGCACCCAGAACAGGTCCCGATCCTGCGGCTGCACGCCGCTTTCCCAGCGGATCGGGCGGCCGTCGATGTCCGGGGGCGGCGTGGCCCCCGCGGCGGCGCATACGGTAGGGTAGAGATCCATCGAGATCGCGACGTCGCGGCGTTCGGTGTCAGGCACGATCCGGCCTGGCCAAACGGCGATCGCCGGCACACGGATGCCGCCCTCATACATGTCCTGCTTGCCGCCGCGCAGATTCCCCGCTGTGCCACCCGCGTTGAGTTCGCCGCCGTTGTCACTGGTGAAGACGAGGAGCGTGCGCTCCAATTGGCCATTGCGTTTCAGTGCGTTCACCAGCTTGCCGACGCCTTCATCCATGTGTTCGATGAGCGCCACAATCGCGGCGCGTTTGGCGGTGATGCTAGCTTCGCGCTGCTTCACGCGCTCAAGCCACTCGGGCTTTGGCTGAATCGGCGTGTGCGGCGCGTTGTAGGCGAGGTAGAGGAAAAACGGCGCGCCGCCGCGGTGGCGTTCGTTGATGTAGTCAACGGACCAGGTGGTAAACAGATCCGTTGCGTGGCCCGCGGGATCAATGGGCTCGTTGTTCCGGCGCAGGTAGTTGACGCCGTGGCGGCGGTGATGGTTGTAGTCGTCCATCATGTCGCCCAGAAATCCGTGGAACGTATCGAAGCCTCGTTCGAGCGGCGTGTTGGGAGACGACAAACCCAGATGCCATTTGCCCACGATGCCCGTGTGATACCCAACCGCGCGCAACGGCTTGGGCAGGAGCGTGGCGTGCGGCGAAAGGTAGCCCCAGCTATTGCCGGCATGCGTGCGGATGACGCCGGGCACGCCCGCGCGATCCGGATAGAGGCCCGACAACAGCGCCGCGCGCGTGGGCGAGCAGACCGTGCAATTCGAGTAGAAGTTGGTGAAGCACACGCCGGCGCGGGCGAGCGCATCGATGTTCGGGGTGCGTACATCTTTCGCGCCGTAACAGGACAGATCGCCGTAGCCGAGATCGTCGGCGAGGATGACGATGACGTTGGACTGGCGCGGCGCGGCCAGTTGAGAGAAGGCAAGGCCGAGGAAACCGCGGCGATCCAGGAGCATCCTGTTACCGTACCTTGAGACCGCTCGACGGGTCCACTCCATCGCCCACGCGTTTCACCCAGGCGCGCAGGTGCGCCTTCAACTCGTCGCGGGTGCGCGCGGGCGTGCCGGTCTCGGTGGCAAGGTTGCGCATCTCAAACGGGTCTTGCCCCAGGTTGTAGAGATGCGTCGTCTCGCCCTTGGTGTTCACCACCAGTTTGTCGAGCCCGCGCACCACCATGCGCCATTCGCCGGGCGTGCCGAGTTGGCCGTAGCTGTAGATGGACTCCGCACGGTCGCCTTCGCCGGTGCGCATGAGTTCGGCGTGGTTACGGCCCTGCACGGCGCCGGGAATCTCCGCGCCGCACAGCGCCAGGAGCGACGGCATAAGGTCGGCGTTCGAAATCAGCGCATCTTCGAGTACTCCACGTCGCAAGCCGCCGGCTGGCCAGCGCATGATCAGCGGCACACGCGCGGATTCGTCAAACGGCACGCCCTTGAACTCCAGGCCCTGCGCGCCTAGCATGTCGCCGTGGTCCGAGTTGAAGACCACCAGAGTGTTGTCCGCCAGCTTCAACTCGTCGAGCGTGGCGAGGAGCCGCCCGAGGTTGTCGTCGAGCGAAGAGCAGAGCCCGTAGTAGGCGGCCATGTTCTTGCGCGCGGTCTCCTCGTAGGCAAAAGGCACGTTGGGCGCGGGCCGGAACTGGCCGGGGTCATACCGGCGCGCCCGGGATGGCGGCGTGCGCGGAGTGTGCGGCGGCCCCCAGCTCAGAAACAGATAAAACGGGCTTGTCCGATTCTGTTTGATGAAATCGATAGCGAGATCAGTCTGGTAGTCCGGCTCGTAGCCCGCCGGGCGGATCGGATCCGGCGCATCGCGGTAGTACTCGGACTTGTAGTAGAAGTGCCCGCGATTGAAAGCTGCCCAATAGTCGAACCCGCGGCGGCGCTCACCGGGCGGCACGAAGCCGGGCCGCGCGTCGCCGTCAAGATGCCACTTGCCGATGTAGCCCGTCCTGTACCCGGCGGACTTGAGTTGCGCGGCGATGGACGGTTGATCGAGCGGCAGTTGCAAACCGTTGCGCGGCATGCGACAAGCGTGCGGATAGCGGCCCGTGATGAGCGTGGCGCGCGACGGCGAGCACACCGGATTGGTGACGTAGCAGCGCGTGAACGCCGTCCCCTCGGCCGACAAGCGCTTCAGCGCGGGTGCGACAAGGTCTTTGTCTCCGGCGGCGGGCAGCGTTTGGGGCCGCCACTGGTCCGGCAGGATGAACAGCACATTAGGCCGCGGCGGCCGAGTCTCGGCAGCCCCAGCCGGGTTAGAAAACGTTGCGGCCACCGCCGAAGCGGCCGGCAGGAATTCACGTCGACGCACTCGTAGTTAGAATATAGTCTGGAGTTCTTCACTTGGGCAGCAATTTTCGACCGCCGCAACGTCCGCCGCTTCCGCCTCGCGCGGCTGTGCCCACCGGACCGCCTTCACCGGTCTCGCGCCCGAGCGCCGCGCCGTCCGCTTCTGCGGCCGCGAATACGCCGCGCAGCGCGGACCGGTACTTTGAGCTCAAGTCCGAGATCCACCGCAAGCTGATCGGCGTCATCAACCTGGAACAGGTTGCCAACATTCCGAAGGACCGCGTGCGTGCCGAGATCGGGCGCGTGGTGGAACGGCTCCTTGACGAAGAGCGGCTGCCGATGACGACGGCCGAGCAGAACAAGATCGTCGAAGAAGTGATGGACGAGGTGCTGGGCCTCGGTCCGCTGGAGCCGCTGCTCAAAGAGCCGACGATCTCCGATATCCTCGTCAACGGCTACAACAATGTGTATGTGGAACGGCAGGGCAAACTGTCACTGTCGCCCGTGCGCTTTAAAGACAACGGGCACCTGCTGCACATCATCGAAAAGATCGTATCCCTGGTGGGCCGCCGCGTGGACGAAGCCAATCCCATCGTCGACGCCCGTTTGCTCGATGGCTCGCGCGTGAACGCCATCATTTCACCGCTGGCGCTCGATGGCCCCGCGCTTTCGATTCGCCGCTTTGGCCGTCATGTCATCACGTCCGAAGAAATGATTGCCAACGCGACGGTGATGCCGGGGATGTTGAAGTTCCTCTCGGCGGCCGTGCAGTCCAAGTCCACCGTGCTGGTTTCCGGTGGCACCGGCTCTGGTAAAACCACCACGCTGAACGCGTTGTCGCGCTTCATTCCCGAAGAAGAGCGCATCATCACGATTGAAGACACGGCCGAATTGCAACTGCAGCAACGGCACGTGATCAAGTTTGAAACGCGTCCGCCGAACCTGAATAAGCAGGGCGGCATCAATCAGCGGCAACTGGTGCGCACGGCGCTGCGTATGCGGCCGGACCGCATCATCGTGGGCGAGTGCCGCGGCGCGGAAGCGCTGGATATGTTGCAGGCGATGAACACCGGTGTCGAAGGCTCGATGAGCACTATCCACGCCAACTCGCCGAAAGACGCCTTCTCCCGCTTGCAGGCGATGGTGCTGATGGCGGATCTGGAACTGCCTACGCGCGTGGTGGTGCAGCAACTGGCGAGCGCCATCAAGTTGGTGGTGCAAGTGACGCGCCTGCAGGACGGTTCGCGTAAGATCATCAGCATTGCCGAGGTGCTGGGAGTGGAAGACGACACGGTGAAGATTCAAGAGGTCTTCACGTTTGACCGCATGGGCATCAGCGACGCCGGCAAAGTGCAGGGCCGCTTCCGGGCCACGGGAAATCTGCCCAAGATGCTGGAACGGTTCCGCATCATGGGCATCCCGATTGATCTGTCGATCTTCGAGGAAAGCCGCGACGTGAATCTCGACAGCGTCAACTAGCGGTGGCGCGCGGGCTTCGACGCCCGCGGGAGTCGACTATTCGGTTTTCAACCTAATTGGCCGGAGGGGCAGGGCCACCCCTTGTAATGAAAATGACCAACTGGAGGCGGCAGCCTGTGCGAGTGCTCCATCTCTGGCTGCCTCGCGGCGGTCGCGTGACTTCGCTCACTACCCTCCGGACCTTGCGCGGGTCCAGCCAAGGCTTTCTGCCCCGGCCCGGCAGGTCGACCAAGCCATCGAGCCCCTTCTCCTCGAAACGCTTGGACCAAAGCGATACCGTCGCCATGCTCACGCCGGTAGCGGCAGCTACGTCGGTTTCCTTGCGCCCTTCGGCTCGCATCAGGACAATCCTTGCCCTCAGTGCGTCGCGCTGCGCGCTGGTGGGAGAGTGAGCACGGCGGCGCAGCGTGGATCGCTCTTCTGGAGTGAGCTCGATGGTTGAGACAGGGCGTGCCATGGCTAAGTACGGCACAGTTCCGCAGTTATTTAAATGCAATTCAATTACAATACACTAGCCCCCCGAACGCAAGGCGCTGCTGAGTGGCTGACGGAGAGCCGCGCGCGTGGCGAGCCAGGTGGCCGCCAGGCCCACGGTGAATACGATCGCCACCAGCATGACCATGCGGCCCATCGGCAACGCAGAGCCACGAGCACTGAGTGCGGGCAGAATCGCCAGCGCCGCGCACGCAAAGCCGATGCCGAGACCCTTAACGAGAATGAACAGGTTCTCGCGCAGCACGAGGCTGGCGAGTGAGCCGGGCGAGTAGCCGACGGCAGTGAGCAGTGCCAGTTCGCGACGCCGCTCAAAGACGTTTCGCATCAGCACCGCCGCCAGGCCCACGGTGCCCAGCAGCAGTCCCAATGCGCCGAGCGATTGGAACGTGGACAGGTAGGTGTTCTCCACGCGGTGAAACGCGGCGAGGCGCGTGGCGGTGAGTTCAGCGTCAATGCCCGCGTCGGCCAGCGCGTGTTCGAGTTGCTCAACGGTCTCGGCGTGGCGTCCGGCAGGGGCGTCAATCAGGAACACACGGTAGCCCTGGGCGGCGGGGAAGGCTTTGAGGAACTGGCTTTCGGCGATTAACACTTCGCTTTGGAAAACACTGTCGGTCAACGTGCCGACGAAGCGAAGGCGCTGGCCGGTGGGCAGCACGAGTTCGTCGCCCACTTTCTTGTGCAGCACGTATTGCATGGAGTTGGCGTCAGCCAACGCGGGAATCGAGCCATAAGGTTGCGGCGCATCGAGTTTCCATTGCCGTTGCGCGGCGAAGGAGGCGGGCACGCCGAGGACGCGCGGATTGCGCGGCTCGTAGAGGTTGAGGCAACTGGCGTCGTCACCCGGGCGCAGGCGGAAGCTGTGAAACCGCACGCCAGGCATTTCGGGCAGGCTCAACTCGGCGCGGCCTTCGGCGGTATTGGGATCGTAGTAGAGCGGGCGCGCGGACTCGGCCACGATGGGCGGCTCTTTGATCTCGGCGTGGGGATCGCGCCGGAAGGCATCCACGGAAACGATCAGAAATGTCGCGGAGGCGATGAGCGAAGCGGCGAGCACGGTGCGGCCCGGGCGGTAGCCCGCGTTGCGCACAGCGAGCGAGGCGACGGAGTTGACGCGCTGCTGGATGTGACGCGTGAGTTGATGGCGGAGAAACGCCAGCGCGGCGATGAGCAAAAGTAGTCCGGATGCGAAGAAGCCGCCTGCGCCAGGGAGCGCCAGCAGTGCACCAAGGGCCAACGCGGCGCTGATTGCCGCTGTGAGTCCCGCACGGCCCGGGACGAATTTCGGCGTGTAGGCACCAGCCTGTCCGGCGAGCAACTGCCGCGGTGTTACGCCGCGCAATCCGCGCAACGTCCACGCAATCGCGCCGAGGGCGGCGAGCATGGCGCCGATCATGCCCCCGAGCAGCGGGCCGGGCGCAACGGACAGTTTCAACTCGCGCGTGCCGACAGCGTCAATCCACCAGGTGCTGAGCCCGAACAGCACCAGCGCCGCGTAGGCCACCGCGCCCACTGCGCCGAGCAGCGCGCCCACCCCCGCCAGGATCGCGCCTTCGGTGAGAAACAGGCAGCGCACGCTGGCCGGTGCAAAACCCACCGCGCGCAATAGCCCCACTTCGCTCGCGCGCTGCTCCACACCGAGACGGAAGAACAGGCCGGCCAGCATGAGAGCCGACGCCATCAGGAAGAAGCTGAAGTAGGAAAAGTACTCACCGAAATCCGTTGCGCCGCGCGATGCGCTGAGGTTCTGCTCGCGGATGTTCACCACAGCAATCCCATTCGTCAGCGGGTCTAACGTCTTGCGCAGTTGCGCGCGGAGCGGGTCCATGCTCGCAGCAGAAGCGATGCGCAAAGCGGTCAACTTGCCCCAGCGCGACGACCACAGAGCTTGCCCGCGATTGAGCGTGATGAAGGCCTTGGGTGTGGCGCGGTGCTGGTCCCAATAATCTTCGTCCTTGGGGCGGATGCGTTTCATGTTCATTGGAAACGGCGGGTCCCAATCGGATACGTTGTCGGCGTCGGTGATGCTGGGAAAGCGCGGGGAGAGGTCGGGGTCGGCGGCCAGTCCGCGCATGGCCAAGGGCGCGGCGGCGGCGCGAAATTGCGCGCGTTCGGTGGTCATTCTGCCGTCGTCGTGCCAAAACAGGTACTCCATCGTGACGGCGTCGCCGGGCTTGAGGGCGAGATCCCGCGCGGCCCAATCGTTGATCGCGATGGTGTTGTCGTCCAGTGCGCCCGCGGCGCCGACGGCCGCGAGATCGAGCGCGGCGACGAGCGAGTAGGGAACTTCGCGGCCATTGGCCTGGATCGCCGTCGCCATGTAGGTGAGCAGGGGAGTGGCCTGCACGCCTGCCAGCCGCGCGGCTTCCTGGACGCGTTGACCCAGCGCGCTGCTGAAGAGACCGCTGACGGTTTCCAATTGCGCGGCGTTGCGATCGGCGAATGTACGCACGCGCAGGCCGAGGTCTTCGAGCGTGAATTTCTCGCGGAGCGTGCTCTCCGCGCCGGACTGGGCCGAGACGATGGTGTTGATGCGCCCGGCGGCGCCGATCTCTTTCTGCAAACGCGCGAGCGGCACAAACAGGGCCTTCACCGGGCCGTGCTGGGGGCGCAGCGCGAACTCGCCGAGCCGCGAGGCTTCGAGCGTTCCTTGGGCGGCGAAGCGCAGCGCGGGTACCGAGACCTCCTTGCGGCCGAAGACGGATTCGGCGGGGATATCGGTGGGCTTTTCGAGACGTAGCAGCAGCGTGTCGCCGCTTTTCGCGCCCAGTTCTTCGGCCAGCGCCGGGCTCATCGCCGCGTCGCGGTTCACCAGCTTCGGCGCAGGCGTGACAGCGTTGAACTCCCAGAAGCGGTCGTCCACGCCGTACACGGCGACGCCCATGGCACGGCGTCCGGCGCCCTGCGTGGTGACCACGCCTTCCAGCACCAACAGCGGCGCTGCGTCGGGGAACGAAGCAGCGAGTTCTTCGCGGAACAGCGTGGCGGCGTTCACTACCGACTCCACGCGGCCCAGACGTTCGAGGGCGAGGCGCCGGAGGCTCGCACGCACCGAATCGCCAACCAGCAGCGCGCCCGCCAGCACCGCCACTGCAGTTGCCACGCCAGCCACCACCGCAAGGTTCGTGCGCCGGTGATGCCGCAATCCGCGCCAGGCGAGCGACCACAAACTCATACGAGTTTGCCGCCTTCAAGCCGCGCCGTGCGCCCCACCTGTGCCGCCAGCGCGTCGCTGTGCGTCACGACGACGAGCACGGTTTGTTGCGTGCGGTGCAGGTCCAGCAGGAGCGACGCCACGGCGGAGGCGGACTTCGCGTCGAGGTTGCCCGTTGGCTCGTCGCACAACACAAGGCGCGGCTCGCGGATGAGGGCGCGGGCGATGGCGACGCGCTGCTTTTCGCCGCCCGACAGTTGCGCGGGGAGATGATCGAGACGCGGGGCGAGGCCCACGGCGTCCAGCAGCTTGCGCGCGCGGGCTTCCGCGCTCGCATCGGCCGCGCCCACCAGGGCCGGCACCAGGACGTTTTCCAGTACCGTGCATTGCGGTAGCAGGGAGTGGTCTTGAAAGATGAACCCGATGCGGCGATTGCGGAACGCGGCCAGTTGCGTTTCGTCGAGCGCCAGCGGATTCTCGCCGTCCAGCGTGACGCTGCCCGCCGTGGGCCGTTCGAGTGCGCCGAGCACGGAGAGCAGCGTGGTCTTGCCGCTGCCGGACGGGCCCATGATGGCCACTGCCTCGCCGCGTTCCAAACGCAAGTCAACGCCGGTGAGAATTGCGAGTGGGCCGGCGGGCGAATCGTACTCTTTGGTGAGGCCTTGAACGTGCAGCAAACCGCTAGCGTAGCATCGAGGTGCGAACCTTTACAGCTTCAGCAACGCGCGCAGGCGCTTGGTCTGGACGCGGCTCACCGGAATCTCGGTCTGCTTGCGGTCATCCATGCGGAGTTGGAAGCTGGACTTGAACCAGGGGATGACTTCCTTGATGCGGTTGATGTTGACGAGGTAGGACCGGTGGACGCGCCAGAAAACCTCGGGGTCGAGATTGGACTGGAGTTCTTCAATGGTGCGGTAGTTGGAAATTCCTTCGACGCCCGAGGCGACCACGCTGATCAATCCGTCGTCGATGGTGGCATAGATGAGATCCTGCGCGTCGACGATGAAGTTCCGCCCCTGGCTCTTCACCAAGACCTTGGTGCGCTGCAGGAGCGGCTTCGGCGCATCGACCGAAAGCGGGAGAGCGAGCGGAGCGGCGTCGGCCACGCGGGCGCGCTCGGCAATCACTCTCTGGGCGCGGGCGATGGCCTGGTTGAGGCGGTCGCGATCGATGGGTTTGAGAACGTAGTCAAGCGCTTCCAGTTGGAACGCTTCGATGGCGTACTGATCGTAGGCAGTGGCGAGAATGAAGTACGGAACGTGGCCGCCCCAGTCTTTGATCCGGCGCATGACGTTCATGCCGTCGAGGCCAGGCATCTGCACGTCCAGGAACATCAAATCCGGTTCCAGGTCAGCGGCTTGCTCGACCGCAGCGAGGCCGTTGGTGGCCGTGCCGACAATCTCAATTTCGGGAAAATCCTTCAGCATGAACAGCAGTTCATCCAGCGCCAACTGCTCATCGTCGGCCAGCACGGTGGAGATGGAAGCAGTACCGCGCGGCTGCATAAACATGGTAGTATACCAGTTTAACTTTCGTAGCCCGCTCGGTCCCGGCTGATCCGTGCTCTGCCAAACCTGTGAGGAGTATTACGCGTTTTGTCTGCTTCAAGAACTACTGTCGCCCCTGCTGAGGGTAAGCTGGGCATTCTCATTCCTGGAATCGGTGCCGTCGCCACTACCTTCGTGGCCGGTGTGGAATTGGTCAAGCGAGGCATGGGGCAGCCCGTGGGTTCGCTGACCCAGATGGCGACCATCCGCTTGGGAAAGCGTACCGAAAACCGTTCGCCGTACATCCGGGATTTTGTGCCGTTGGCCGGGCTGAACGATCTGGTATTCGGCGGTTGGGACATCTACGAAGACAACGCCTATCAGGCTGCAACGAATGCGCGGGTGCTCGAGCAGCATCAACTCGATGCGGTGCGTGAGCCGCTTCAAGCATTGCGCCCGATGAAGGCCGTATTCGAACAGCAGTACGTCAAGCGCATCAACGGGCCCAACGTGAAGAAGGGCGCCAACAAACGCGAACTGGCCGAGATGCTGATGGACGACATCAAGTCGTTCAAGGAAAAGAACGGCTGTGCGCGGCTGGCGATGATCTGGTGCGGGTCGACCGAAGTGCATCGCAAGGCGACGGCGGTGCACCAGTCGCTGGCGGCGCTTGAGGACGGCTTGGCTAAAAGCGATGTCGATATCGCGCCCAGTCAGATTTACGCTTATGCCGCGTTGAAGAGCGGAGTGCCGTTTGCCAATGGCGCCCCGAATCTGACGAATGATATCCCGGCGCTGCTCGATCTGGCCCGCGAACGCCACGTTCCGGTGTGCGGCAAGGATTTCAAGACGGGCCAGACGTTCATGAAGACGTTACTGGCGCCCGGTTTCAAAGCGCGGATGTTGGGCGTGAGCGGCTGGTTTTCCACCAACATCCTGGGTAATCGCGACGGCGAAGTGCTGGAAGATCCCGATTCGTTCAAGACGAAAGAAGAGACCAAGTTGTCCGTGCTCGACCAGATCCTGCAGCCGCAGCTATATCCGCACCTGTACAAAGATCTCTATCACTCGGTCAAGATCAATTACTATCCGCCGCGCGGCGACGCCAAGGAGGGCTGGGACAATATCGATATCTTCGGGTGGCTGAACTACCCGATGCAGATCAAGATCGATTTCCTGTGCCGCGATTCGATTTTGGCCGCGCCCATCGTGCTCGATCTAGTTCTGTTTCTCGACTTGGCGGCGCGGGCCGGCCAACGCGGCATTCAGGAATGGCTCTCGTTCTATTTCAAGGGGCCGATGACCGCGCCGGGCCTCTATCCCGAGCACGATATTTTTATTCAGTTGATGAAGCTCAAGAACCGATTGCGTCATATGATGGGAGAAGAACTCATCACCCATCTCGGCCTTGAGTATTACGACTAACTTAGTCAGGCCCACGGGCAGGAAGCTAGATTTACCAACCATGCGTGTTCTTGTCATCGGCGGGACCTTGTTTATCGGCAAAGCCCTCGTTCAATCTCTGCTGAAAGCCGGTCACGAAGTGACGGTGATGCACCGGAAGAACCGGCACAAACTGGCCAAGAAGGTGAAGAACCTGATGGCGGACCGGAACGATCCGGCTGCCGTGGAAGCGGCGATTGCCGGCCAGCGTTTCGATGTGGTGTTCGATAACGTCTACGATTGGGAACGCGGTACCACCGTCGAGCAGGTGATGGGCACGGCTCGCGCCCTGGGAGCGGGACTGTCGCGTTATGTCTTCATGTCCAGCGTGGCGGCATATGGCGACGGGCTGAACCACCAGGAAGGCGACGCGCTGGCTCCGGACCATCATGCGGACGCATATGTGCGCAACAAAGCGATGAGTGAGCGGGCGCTGTTCCGCTATCACCAGCGCACCGGGTTTCCGGTGGTGACACTGCGTCCTCCGTACGTTTATGGGCCGGAGAATCCTTTCTACCGTGAGCAGTTTTTCTGGGACCGCATGCGCGCGGGCCGGCAGATTGTCATCCCTGGCGACGGGCGCCGGCTGATGCAGATGGTTTACGTGAAAGACGTGGTGGCGGCCTGCATGGCGGCCATGGACACGCCGGGCATCAACGGCCACGCGTTCAACGTCGCCAGTCCGCGGCCCATCACGCAGGAAGATCTGGTGCTGGCCATGGCCGCGGCGGCCAAGAAGAAAGTAAAACTGGTGAATGTGCCGCGCACGCGCCTGTTGCGCTCGGGCGGCAATGTGATGAAGGCGCCGCTTTACTTCGCGACTTACTACGATCTGCCGCCCATTACCGAAGTCATCAACAAAGCCCAGCGGATCCTGAAGTTGAAGCCGACGCCGCTCGCCGAAGGCCTGCGCGAAACCTATCTCTGGTATCTGCGGAATTTCAAGCGCCCGAAGCAGGATTATAGCTTTGAGGACGCGATGCTGGCCAGCGTGAAGCGCGCTCCCGAAACCAAGGTGAGTTAAGGATCCAGGGGCATTTGCACCACCACCAAGGGCTGCTAGCTCTTGACTACGATGTAATTGCCCTTGATGCCGTTCAGCCGCCGGAGCTTCTCCATGGCCTCAGCCCGGCTGTTTACCATGTGGAAATTGCGCTCAGACAGCAGCAGGAGCGACGGATCGGCCATCTGCATGCTGCGGTTGCGCTGCAGGAACAGCACGCGGTCAAGCCCCACCTGGTACTGCACGATCCTCACTATTTCCGGGGAGGCCGGCTCGCGGTCGAATTTGGTCCACCAGAGGACGGTAGCGCACAAACCAGCCGTCAGGATCGCACAGGCCGCATCCAGCCGGAGGTTGCGCCATGGCCGTGCGGCCGACAGCATCGCCAGCATCAGGCCAATGGCCGGCGCCCATTTCAGGACCGCGTAGCGATGGTTGGCGGTGTGATTCAGCAGCAGGATGTTGTCGAGCGCGGCTGGCGCCACGAGGCAGGCGAGCAGCGTCCAGGTTCCGGAAGGCAGCGTGGCCGGGCGTTGGCGTTCGCCGCCGACGCGGCCCAGGACAAAGCCGAGTCCGCACCAGACGAAGGCCGCGGCTAGGGGGCCGCATCCCAACATGTGGTTGCGCGCGATCTGCAGGTAAGCCGCCGGATCGGTGAGCGAGAAATCCAGCGGCCCGGTATTTACTCCGGCGCGCATCAGCTACTCTTCCCGCATCGACACAAGGAGCGCGTCCCAGCCGGCGATCGATGAGTACGTTACTAAAGTCAGGCCCAGCGCCAGCGCCGCCGGCGCAGCCAGTAGATCGCCAGCGGTAGCGCGGCCAGATAGCCCAGCCAATCCGTGTAACAAAGCACGAAGCTCACCAGCGCCAGCAGCCAGGGGCGCGGCTCTGGCCGGCGCATTGCTTCTGCCAGCAGGATCATCCAGATCGGAATACTGAGAATCAGCGGAAAGAACGCCGTACTGAAGTAGACAAGGCTGGTGGGGCACAGCAAAAACACGCCTGCGGCGATCAGCGACGGCCACTACCCATCCTCGCCACCGCCCCAGGCCTGATGAACGGCGCGCGCCAAGGCCACCGCACCGAGCGAGGCGAAGATCATCATCAGCAGCCGCAGCGACAGCACTGTGGCGCCTTGCCCGGTCAGTTGAAATAGAGCATAGGAAACGTAGAACCCGAGCGGCGGGAAAGATAGAAAGAAAGGTTCGTCAGAAGAATTCGTGGGTAAGTGGCGGTTCGGGCAGCTTGCCAAGTGTGTGATGTAGCGCGAGTTCGTGGACGCGGAAGGTCCGAAAGCCGTAGGATTTTCTCGCGGTGACTTTGGCTTTGTTGTTCAAGCCCTCCACCACGCCACTGGAGAACTCTTTCTTGGCCTTGAAGTAGTTGAGCAAAAGTTCGCGATGCGCGCGCAACGTCCGCACCATTTTCTTCATCGGCTCGATTCGGGAGCGCATGGCCTCCCGGCACCAGAAGTCCAGAAAGTTGC
>Ga0194122_10003480_pt1 | contig 16049 bp, 11 predicted proteins | sample TA2MahCa10mmetaG_FD_155487 | JGI IMG/M metagenome (GOLD analysis project Ga0194122, IMG submission 155487) | Freshwater microbial communities from Lake Tanganyika, Tanzania - TA2015021 Mahale Deep Cast 10m | ecosystem: Environmental > Aquatic > Freshwater > Lake | place: Tanzania: Lake... | reverse complement strand
AGCAGTTGGCGCTCGAGCTGAGGAGCATGGATCGAACCGTACAGATACACGCCACCGACAAGCTGGCGTGACACTCGCTTCTGCCGCACCAATTTGAGCAGTGGCTCCTTGGTTCCGGTGTGCAGCAGATGGTCCAGTTCCTCGGCAAAGTAACCGGCCGTAGAGTTCTCGACGACCGCCTCAGCGGTGTTCAGCAACGTGCCCCAGCGGGAAAACCAAATTGACCGGCAAGACCACAAGCCGTTCTGATCGAAGCGCATGGTTTCATCCAACGCGTAGTAAGCCCCGCGATGAGAGTAGCTGGTGCGGTAGGCCAACTGCTTCAACTTGCGGAAAACCGTGACGTCCACCTCGGTACCGAGTGCCTTCTTCAATTGGGGCATGGTCGCGATCTGACTGGGCCGAAGGGTGGTTGCCAGGTCCGCGACGCGGAAGGATTGGGTCCTCGTATTGTTATATGTCTCCTTATAAGTCCACTCTACAGGAAGAAGTATAACACAATCGGACGCGACTGTTGGTTCGCCACCTCCCGCCCGACGCGATGTCGATATTGGCCGTGGTCCGCCTTGGGCTCGTGAAAACCGAGGCTCACGCCCAGCAGTCCGCTGCCAGAGCTACGTCCTACTCTGTTGTTCTATTTCTTGCCAGCCCCTTAGGTAGCCAATCATGAACCGAGGGCGGCAGAGTGAGACCCACCCTGCCGCCTTGATTTGATCCCGCCTTACAGCTTGGCGAACCGCTGGCGGAGCCGCCAGGCCAGGCACGCAGCAACCGTCCAAGACCCGCCCCAGCCCGATGATGGCCAGCAATCGCGCCCGCACTTCGAGACTGTTCTTCCACTCTCACGCCGTGGCGAAATGCGGGACATTGTGCCGCCTACCAGAAGATCCAAGTGTTCGTTATACTTGGCACCATCTATGGATTCACTTTTCACCCTCCTCCTGGCGGTTGTAACCTGGCTACTATGGCGCTTCGTACTCATGGGCCTCTACACTGTGGACCAGAACGAGCGCGCCGTGAAAACCAGTTTTGGCCGCGCTGAACGTCTCGGCACCACCTCATTGGACGACCCGATCTCCGCGTTTCTGAAAGCAGACGAGCGCGAGTGCTACGTTTATCCGCAAGTGACTGTGATCCCGCCCGGCGGCCCGTACTTCAAAATGCCCTGGGAGCGGATTCACAAAGTCTCGATCGCCACGATGACCGTGAACATGGCGCTTGACCTGGAAGACCCTTCGGCCAATGAAGCCGGCCAGCGCCTGGAAGCCGTCACCAAGGATCAACTCAACACCGGCCTCACCGGGCAGATCCGCTACCGCGTGAGCGAACGCAACCTATATGCGTTTCTGTTCGGCACCAAGAAGCCGTTTGTCCACGTGATGGCCTACTTCGTTTCCGTGCTCCGACAGCGCATCGCGAACTTCCAGGCGCCCGCGGCCGCGGGCGAAGAGCCGGCGCTGGCGATCCCGGGCAGCGAGATGATCGGAGTGTCGATCAACGACCTGCGAAAGAATCTGCGCGACCTCAACGACTATATGGAGCAGGAGTGCCGGTCGAGCGAGGCGCGCTACGGCGTGAAGTTCGACGCGAGCCTGATCACCGGTATCGACCCGCCGAGCGAGGTGGAGTCCGCGCTGGCGGCTATCAATACTGCGCACAACCACGTATCGAGCGACATCAGTCTCGCGCAGGCCGCCGCGGACCAGAAGATCGTGCAGTCACGCCGCGCCGTGGAGATTGAAACGCTCCGAGCGCAAGCCGAGGCCGAACCGCTCCAGGCGCAGGCCGCCGAGTTGCTTGAGACCTTCAAGGCTGGCCCGGCGGTACTGACCGCCTACCTGCGCAACGTCAAGCTGGCGCTCTATGAAAAAGCGAGCCAGGTTTTTCTGGAGGTGAAGTAATGCTGATTGCAGCCGCCTATATCGTGCTGTATCTGTTCATCGCCGAGTGGCTGATCAAGATCGTGGGCCGGATCTTCGGACTCTACACCACCGTGGAAGAACGCCAGTGCAAGGTGTATGTGCTGTTCGGCAAAGTGCTGGGCGTGATTGATGAACCGGGTCTGCATATTCTGCCGTTCAAGCTCGGGGCGCCGGCCTTCGTCGTCAACCTGCTTGGCAAGTGCTACACGCTGGACTTGCGCATGGACCAGGAGTACCTGCGCAGCCAGGCCGTCAACTCCGAAGAGGGCGCGCCGATGGGCATCGGCATCTGGTATGAGATGTGGATCAGCGACCCGGTGGCGTTCCTGTTCAAGAACACCGATCCGCGCGGCTCGCTCCGGGCCAACGTCAGCAGTTCGGCGGTGCGGTGCTTGAGTAACATGCCGCTGGCGGAGATGCTCGAAACGCGGCACAAGATGAGCCAGGCCGTCCGCGGAGAAGTGTCGGCCAAGTCGCAGGAGTGGGGCTATCGCACCGGGTCCGTCTACATCCGCAAGGTGCACTTCCGCGACCTGGGGATGATCCGCCAGATTGAAGAGAAAGTGGTGAACCGGCTGCGGCAGGTGACGTCGGCGATTCGGCAGGCGGGCGCGAATCAGGTGAGTGTGATTACGAGCTCGGCCGAGCGCGAAGCAGCCGTGGAGTTCGCCCGCGCCGCCGCGATTCGTCCAGCCACGCTGCGCCGTGTGCTGGCGGAGGTGGCCACGGTGCCGGAGGTGAATCAGGCACTATTTGACATCCTTGAAACGCAGCGGCTGCTGGCGAGTAATGCGCAGTTGAATCTGCTTCCGGCGAGCGGAAAAAGCGGGGTGTTGACGGCGCTGCTGGCCGCGAATGGACCGGGACAGGCCGGGTAAGGAAAGCCCGGGCGCGTCCGAAGTCGACGGCTGTTGGATTCAAGGATGCCATTCAGCGCGCACAGTCGACTGCGCGTGAAATCCTATTGGATCGGGTTGCGCACGCGGAACTGCCCCCCGAGTCGGCCAACGCTCCCCTTCTCGTCCCACGATTCGGAAAAAGGTTGGCCGACGACGTGGCTACGCCAGCGCGAACCCGTGTTGCTTGCGGTGATGCGGCCCGTCGAAAGTCTGCGTCGACTTGAATAACTCGTGCCGGCCGTCGAGCCCCGGCTCCTTCACGCGGTCGCGTAGCGCGTTCATCTCAGCGGCGGTCATCGGCTTGAAGTTGCGCGCGAGGGCGATGTCTTCCTTCAACTGCTCCATCGACGTGATGCCCACCACCTGCGACGTCACCGGCAGGCTCAGACAATAACGGTAGGCTTCCGTCGCCGTCAACCCCATCTCCGCAATCAGCCTGCCCTGCGGATGGCCGCCGGCGAGGCCCTTCATGCCGATCACGCCGACGTTCTTCCGCAGGCACACCGGCACCACTTCTTTCTGGAAGCTGCGGAAGTGCGCGTCGAGCAAGTTGATGGGCATCTGCGCCGTATCCCACGCGTGGGGCTTGGCGAGCATCTTCAAGTGAATACGCGGATCCTTGTGGCCGGTGAAACCGATGTAGCGCACCTTGCCCGCCTTCTGCGCTTCGAGCGCGGCCTTCATGCCGCCTTTCTCAAACACCCAGTCCGGGTCGTTGTCGTAGTTGTTTTCGTGGAACTGCCAAAGATCGAGGTAATCCGTCTTCATGCGGCGCAGCGAATCGTCGAGATTCTTCATGCTGCCCGCGTAGTCGCGCTCGCAGTTCTTCGTCATGAGGAAGACCTGTTTGCGCCTGCCGCCCTGCGCGAGCGCTTTGCCCATGATCTCCTCGGAGCCGCCGTCGTGATAGTCCCAGGCGTTGTCGAAGAACGTCAGCCCTTCGTCGATCGCCGCGTGCATGATGCGCACGGCTTCGTCCTTATCGATGGCGCCGATGTGCCAGCCGCCGAGGCAGACGATACACACGCGCTGGCCAGTGCGGCCCAGCACGCGCGTCGGGAGGCCCGTGGCCGACGCCGAACTCGTCTGCGCCACCACCTGTTTGGCCAGCGCCGCTACCGACATCGCCGCACCCGCGCCCTGCACAAATTGCCGGCGCGATGATTTCCGTTCCAGTTCGTTCATGGGGGCACCCTTCCTAGCCATCTTTCTCACCACGCCTTCGAGCGGAATGCACTCGTGGGCAATCCTTCGGCGTTCACCAGATTCGCGTTCACCGGGTTCGATTCCCAGGCATACCGCACGGCCACGGGCGCCATGACGCTCGGGCTCGACACCACCACCGTCTCCCCGTCGATGCGCGCATCGGCGGGGTAGAAGCGCTGATCGGCTCCGGCCACTTCAAAGCCCTGGAGCGCACTACTGCCGCCGCGCGCCTTTAAGCCGCCGCCCACCGAGTCAAACCACACGCGCATCTTGCCTCCACGGTCACCCGTGGTGGGCGCTTCGGCCGTGGCCTGGCGGAACCGCGGACCGCTCCAGGCGATCGCTTCGCCATAAGCAATGTGCCGCGCCGCCAGCGCAAGGCGCGCGCCTACGTCCTGCTTGTTCTTTGGGTGAATATCGTTCGGCTCGCCGATGTCGTTGATCACGGCCATGCCGGTCTTCTTCAAGCGCATCGTCTTGGCCTGCGCCTCCTGCACGATCACCCAATCGCCGGGTGAACCGGCTTTGGCGAAGTTGGCGAGTTGGACCCACAGGAATGGAAAGTCGCCGAGTTCCCAGCGGTCGCGCCAGTCCTGAATCATGGTTTCAAAGAGGCGCTGATAGAGCGGCGCCTGCACGCGGGAGGCATTGCTTTCGCCCTGATACCACAGCGCGCCTTTGATCGTGTAGGGCAGGATGGGATTGATCATCGCGTTGAACAGGCCCGACGGCGTGTGCGCATGGCCCATTCCCACCGGCATTGCCGGACGCCGGGCGCTGGTGTTGCCCGTTTTCACCGCCGCCTCATACTCGGCCATCTGCTTGGAGAAGCGTGCAAACGCGTCGGGGTAGGCATCCAGCACCTTGGCCCACTCGCCGAGAATCGGCGACAACGCGGCATCGCGGCCGAGCGCCTCACGGCTGGTCCAGGCCTGCGCCGGCGTACCGCCCCACGAAGTGTGAATCAACCCGAACGGCACGTTCATCTTCTTATGCATGTCGCGCCCGAAGTAGTACATCACCGCGGAGAAGGCGGGCGCGGTTTCGGGCGAACAGAGCTCCCACTTGGCTTCTACGTCATCCTGCGGCTCCGGCGTGGTTTTGCGCGGCACGTAGAACAGGCGGATCCGCGGATAATTGGCGTTGCGCGCTTCGGCGTCGGCGTTGTTGGTTTGCCGCACGGCCCATTGCATGTTGGATTGACCGGAGCCCACCCACACTTCGCCCGCCAGCACGTCTCGCACGGTGATGGTGTTCTTGCCGGCAATCGTCATGTCGCCCGCATCGCCCGCCTTCAGCGGCTGGAGCCACACGTGCCAGCGTCCATCGGCGGCGGTGGTGGCGTTGTGCGTCTGCCCGTGGAACTGCACGGTGACCGATTCGCCCGGCTCGGCTTTACCGAAGATGCGCGCGGGCACGCCCGCCTGCAACAGCATGTGGTCAGAAACGATGGCCGGCAGTTTCACCTCGGCCATCGCCACGGCAGCCAGCAAAGCCACCCCCGCGGCAAAACGAATAAACATGATCGTTCTCCCCAAAATTCTTACTGTTCGCCTTCCGGCGGCCCGATGTTCGCCACCGGCTCGCCGGCCAGAGCATCCATAAATGCCAAGAGATCCAGTTTATCCTGCGCCGACAGATTGAGGGGGCGGATCAACCTGCTCTGGTAGGGGTTCGGCTTTCCGCCCCGGTCCTAAAACTCAATCACGTCTGCTAGCGACTCAATGCTGCCGTCGTGCATGTAGGGCCGTGTCTGAGTGATGTTGCGTAGCGTGGGCGTTTTGAAGGCGCCGCGGTCCGCGTCGTTTCTCGTTACTTCATAGCGGCCCAGGTCTCGCAGTTCGCCCTTGGCAGTCACGCCAACGCCCAGGTTGTGAAAAAGCCCGTCCGTGAACAAGGCATACTCTTTTCCCACTTGATGACACACGGCGCAGCGTGCGCGATTCACAAACAGGTCCAGCCCGCGCGCCGCCGAACCGCTCAGCGCGCGCCGGTTGCCGAGCGAGTTGAACTTGTCAAACAAGGAATGGCCGCTGAGAATGGTGCGTTCAAACGTGGCGATCGCGCGGCCCACCTTAAGCAATGAGATCGGCCCTGGTCCGAAGGTGCGTTCAAACAGGTCTTGATAGATCGAGTTGTCGTTCAGCCGCTTCAACAGCTCCTGTTCGGCCAGCTCCATCTCTTCGGGGTTCAGAAACGGCTCCACGGCCTGCGTCTCGATCGTCGGCGTCCGGCCGTCCCAGAAAAAACTTTTCAGGTAAACCACATTGAACAACGAGGGTGTGTGCCGGCGGTGCTTCTTGAAGCCCACACCAATTGCAATGGACCGGTTGTCGGAGAAAGCGTAACGGGGGTTGTGGCAAGATCCGCAGGAGACCTGCCCATCGGCCGACAGGCTCTTGTCGTAGAAAAGCTTGCGCTCCAGTTCGAGACCCGCCTCTGAGGGCGGATCCATCACTGGGTACTCGATCCTGGGCAAACCCACCGGGACCACGATCACCACGGGCCGGTTAGGCTGGAGGGGCGGCCGCGACTGGTGGAACGGGTCCAGCTTGCCAAGGCTTTCGAGCGTTTTGCAGCCACAAGCCAGACATAGCACGACCGCCGCCAAAACGCGCAGCGTGAATCGCCTCATTCTTTAATCTTGCCCGGATCCGGCTCCGGGAGAAAGAAGCTGCTGACCAACCCCACCAGATACACAAACGCTCCGACGCCGGCCGCGGCGTAGGCAAGTTTCACCGAGGGGCCCGCGCCGGGCATCGAGTTGCTGAGTGTCGCAGTCACCGCAGCGAACGAAGTGCCGATCATGCGTCCACCTACGTTGGCCGCGAAGCTCTCGCCCGTACCGCGCAAATGCGTGGGATACATCAGCGGCAGATAGTTGCCCCAGAAGCTGAACTGCGCCACGGTGCAAAGGCCGGCGAGGAAGATGCCCCACTTCAACAGCTCGATGTTGTTGTTGGCCGGATAGAGAAACACCAGCGGCAGTACGATGAGGCCGGGAATCTGAAACACACGCAGCAACGTGCGGCGTGACGCGATACGAACCGCCAGAAACGCCAGTAGCACGCGGCCCACCAGCCCGCCAATCTCCTGATAGAACTGCACGCCCGCCACGGCCTGCTGCTGCAGGGGGCGCGCAAGGCCGGCCACTTCCGGCAGCCCGGGTACGATGCGGGGAATATGTTGAATGGCTCCGAACGCCGCGCCGTAGCTGCACGCGAACATGATGGCCGTCACGATGGTGGTGGTGCGGTACTCGGGTGAGAAAATTTCGCCGAAACTGGGGCGCTTCAGCAGCCCCTTCTCCTTCTTCTCCTTCCACGCGGGCGACTCGGGTAGGAACGGCCGGATAATCATCAGCGGGATGGCCGGAATGAGACCGGAAATCAGCGTGTAGCGCCAAGTGGCGTGGCCGCCGTGAATCTCCGGTAGCGATGGGCCCCAGTTCTGAATCAGATAGTAGAGGCCGGTGACCAGCAAACCGCCGATAGACGAAAAAGCCTGCGTCCAGCCCAAAACGTTTTCACGCTGCTTCGGGTCAGGGAACAATTCCGCCAGCCACGCCACGGCGGCGACAAACTCCACGCAAACGCCGATGAAGGTCGTGGTGCGGAAGACCAGCAGCATTTCAGGTGAAGTGGCATACCCAGCTGCCAGCGCTGAAAACGCGTACAAGAGGATGCTGTACACCAGCACGCGGCGCCGTCCAAACAGATCGGTGAGATAGCCGCCGATAAGCCCAAAGAACCCACCCGCCAGCGCGGGCACGTAGAACAGCAGCCCCACCCAGCGGTTGAATTCCGGTGTGCCCGGCTTCAACCCGGCCAAATCCATCAGCGCCGGCTGCAGGATGAGCGGCAGCACCAGAATTTCGTAGATGTCGAAGGCGAAGCCGATCGCCGCCACGATGCAGATGAGCCATTGCGTTGTGGTGAGAGCCATGTTGTTTAGACTCTGAGTGTATCTCACGCTGGCGCTCTGCCGGGTGCGAAAATGAGGACGCACGCCGTGAAAACTCATCTGCTCTTGTTGTGCCTGGCCGCTGCCGCGCCCGCCGCCGACTGGAACTATTTCAAGTCCGGCCCGGTGGAAGTGTGGACCGACCACGACGATGAGCCCGCGCGCCGGCTGCTGGCACATTTCGATCAGACCCGCTGGCTGCTGGCCAAGACGCTGGGGAAGACCGAAGTGAACCCGCTGTGGCCCGTGCGGCTGATGGTACTGAAACCGGGCAAGACGCCGGCGCAGTACCGCACGCGCGAGTTGCGTCTCTCGCGCGATGCCTACACGGCGGGCCTGGAATCGAAGGACGAGATCCCGGCCGCCTGGACCGCTGCGTACCTGCGGTTGCTGATGCGCGACGACGTGAAGCCCATGCCCGCGCCGTTTGAAGATGGGCTCGTTTCTGCGCTCTCCACCCTGCGCGTTGAGATGAGCCGCATCACTGCCGGCGCGCCGCCGGCCACCGGGCGCAATCTCGATTGGGCGCGCATGCATCTGCTGGCGGTCAACCCGGATTACGCGGGCCGCGTACGCGTCTTCTTCGGCGTGCTGCAACAGGGCGCACCCATCGACTCGGCGGCGCGCAATGCCTTTGAAAAGACCGAAGCCGAACTGCAGAAGCTGGTGGAAAACTATTTCGCCGCGGGCAAGTTCGACACCTTCCCCATCTCCGGTAAGCCGCTCAACCCTCAGCGCGACTATCGTTCGTTCCCCGGCCACCCGCAGCGCGCCGAGTTGTTGCTGGCCGATCTGCTCACGGGCAACGCCGCGCAGGCGGCTTACCGCGCGCTGCTGAGCAGGCGCCCCACCGCCGATGCGTTTGAGGGCGCGGGCATGTACGCCGAAGCCGTGGCTAAAGACAGCGACAGCGCGCGCGCGTGGTATCGCTATGCGGCCGACGAGAAAGACATGGCCAGACGGCAAGCGGCGCTGCGCAAGGCTATGGAGCTGAACCCGCGTTGGGCTGAGCCGCACCAGAGGTGGGCCGACGGAGAAACGGACCCGGTGCGCCGATCAATTGTGGCGAAGAAGGCCGCCGAACTCGATCCGCGTGCCACTGCATCATGGATCGCGCTCGCCGAGGCCCAACAGGATGCCAAGGATTTCGCCGCGGCCAATCAGAGCTGGCGCATGGCAGAGCGATCCGTTTCAGACCCGGTGCAACGCGAGGCGATCGAGAAACGGCGGCTCCAGTATGAACGCCAGCGGCTCGATCTGAAAGCCGCCGAGCGCCGGCGTAAGGAAGAAGAGAAGAAACGCGAACTCGATGAGCTGAAGCAGAAGGCGCTGGCCGACATCCGCGCCGCCGAAGCACGCGCCAACGCCGGCAACTCGCCCACGGACCCGTCGCAGAAAGTGCTGCCCTGGTGGAACGGGCCCACAGGCAAACCAGTCACCGGCAAACTGGAACGCGTGGATTGTCTCAGCGGCATCGCGCGGCTGGTGATTCGCGACGCACGCAACCGGCTGTCGCAGTACAAGGTGCTGGACCCGTCGCAGGTGGCAATCACGGGCGCAGGCGAGTTGACGCTGGCGTGCGGCCCGCAGCGCCCACCGCGCGCGATCAAGCTTGAGTATAAGGCGGTGGCGGATGAAAAGCTCGCGACGGCGGGGAATGTGTTGACGATCGAATTTCGCTAGTTCCGCTTCTGACGGCGGGCTTCAACTTACAGCGACAAAAGCAGATCACTCGCCACAGATTCGATTTGAACACCTCGCGATAGACTACGCTATATGGCCTTTCCCGTCGAGCGTCCGCGCCGATTGCGTGTGAACGAACCGATGCGCCGCTTGGTGCGCGAAACGCACTTGCAACCTGAGAATTTCGTACTGCCGCTGTTTGTGTGCGAGGGCGAAAGCGTGCGGCGCGAGATTTCATCGATGCCTGGGCATGCACAGACGTCCATCGATCTAACGGTGGCCGAGTGCCAAGAGGCGGTGCAGTTGGGTTTGGGCGGCGTCATCCTGTTCGGTATCCCCGCGCGGAAGGACGAAGTGGGTTCGGAAGGCTACAACCCCGCGGGCATCGTGCAGCGCGCGGTGCGGGCGATCAAGCGCGCTGTGCCGAAACTGCTGGTCATCACCGACGTGTGCAACTGCGAGTATACGAGCCACGGCCACTGCGGCAAGATCGTGGGCGAGGATGTGGACAACGATACGACGCTGGAGTGGCTCGCGGCCGGCGCGCTCACACACGCGCAAGCGGGCGCCGATATCGTCGCGCCGTCGGACATGATGGATGGGCGCGTGGCCGCCATCCGCCGCAAGCTCGATGCCAACGGTTTCCCGCACACGCCGATTCTTTCTTATGCGGCGAAGTTTGCCTCGGGCTACTACGGCCCGTTTCGCGAAGCCGCCGAATCGACGCCGCAGTTCGGAGATCGCCGGAGCTATCAGATGGACGCCGCCAACGCCCGCGAAGCGATGCGCGAGATGGCGCTCGACCTCGACGAAGGCGCCGACATGCTGATGGTGAAACCCGCCGGCCCGTACCTGGACATCATCGCCGCCGCCCGGGCGCGCTTTGACGTTCCCATCGCGGCCTATCAGGTCTCCGGTGAATTTGCGATGATCATGGCCGCGGCGCGCAACGGCTGGATTGATCAGGATCGCGTGACGATGGAGTCGCTGACGGCGATCCGGCGCGCGGGCGCGGGAATTATTCTGACGTACTTCGCCAAGGACGCGGCGAAGATCCTCGGGGCCTGAGGCACGTGGATGGCGCGTGGTAGGGGCGGCAGGACTTGAACCTGCGACCCTCTGCTTAGAAGGCAGATGCTCTATCCGGGCTGAGCTACGCCCCCACGCTCTGTAATCAATGCTTTACGGACGAAACTAGAGCCGCACTCGAATCCGTTGTGGGGGGATTTGTGGGTACCCCGGTCGAATTCTGGCGCGCCTCCAAAGCGTCGATAGCATCCCGCCGCGCTTTCGCCCGGATGCGGGAATACCGCCTAAGCATTGACGTGCTCACGTGACCCATCATATCAAGCATGGTCAATTCGGGTACCCCGGCTTCGGCCAGCTTGGTGCAAAACGAGTGCCTGAGGTCATGCAACCGGCATTGCACGCCCGCCGCTCCGCGTACAGACTCCCACGCCGTCTTCAGCGAAGTTACGGGCTTTGCCGGATCGGTGGGCTTCTTCGTTCGCGATGAGGGGAACACGTACCACTCAGGGCGGGTTGGCCCCAGGTTTTGAGCGAACCATGAAGCGTGCTGTTCAAGCACCGCCCGCAGGCCCGCGCTCATCGGGATGCGCCGCCCCGCGCCCGCTTCTGTCTTGGCCTTCTTCCCTACGGTGACGTCGGAAGCATCGAAGTTCACTTGGGCCCAGGTGAGGGTACGGGCTTCGTCGCTGCGCATGCCGGTCCATGCCAGCGTGTACAGGAAGGGGAAAATCAGCCGTGATGAGTTCTTGGCCGCCGCGTCGAGCACCGCCTTCTCTTCGGCGGGTTCCAGCGCCCGGCCGATGTCGTGATTCTCTTCGAGCTTCTTCAAGCGTGGCCAGACAGCTTTCCACGTGTAGCCCATGGCGCGACTCAACACCTGTAGAGCGATGTTGATGCTACGCCCGCTGGCCCCTTCTTTCTGGCGAGCGCGCATGAACTCTAAGGCGCGCTGTTCGCTCATGTCGGCCAGCAACACCGAACCCATTAGCCGGCTCAGGTGCGCCGCGCTGTTCTTCACCACCAACACCGAGCGCCCGCGATGGTTCACCGCATACCCCGCCTCGTACGCCTTCAGGACCGCTGAAACAGTCTTCACGCGTTCGGTCGGCCCCTCCGAGGGAAGGCCCGCCGCTGCCCGCTCCAACTCGCGCCGCCGCCTTTTCTCCGCTTCTCTGCAAACGGTCTTGGATGTCGATTTACTCGATTCCCGGATGCGCCGTCCGGCAAAGATGAACTCGTACCACCACACACCACCGCGCACATAGACGCTCATGATTGATCGCCCTTTCAGTGACTATTCCAATCCCCACGGGGCCGCTTTGCCGAGGGTATCCGCGTAGCTGAACTCATGCCACCACGTCGATCATTCATTCCTTCACCATGCCCGTTTTGGGGCCGTTGGAAGTCGGCCGTAGACGCTCATATGCCCTCAACAACTCCCAGGTTGGACTGCGCGGATGCGTATCCCTTATCGGCGGCCTTGCGGTACCACTTCACCTTCACCGCCTCCGCGAACTGAAAAGCGTAGATCCGCATCGACTGGAAGCGGACGTGAATCCGCACGGGTTTGCCAGCCCACTCGCCGAGATTGGCTCCCCGAGACCAGCGAACAGCGCTATCCAGGCCATCCGCCGTAATCGGCACGCTGTCATCGAAGCTCAATCCCGGAAGCACCGCGTCTTCTTTGTATTTGCCCCGGGCCGCGCTTTCCGCCGCACGGACACCCACACCCACGATCTGAACACGGAGCCGGGGATCGGGACCGGTTGGCTCGGCGTTCACCACCAGGCGCTGTCCGGAGAACAACAGAGGCCGGGTGGCGAAGGTGCCCTCTTCCGCACCGGCCTCGATTCCCACGATCCGCTCGCGCGGGAACACGATGCGTCCCATGCCGGAAACGGTCTTCGGAACCCGCGCTTTCACGCTGCGCAACGCTCCGCTGTGCGGACCGTTGCCGCTGCGGTAGTACAGCGCGAGTTGATCGCGGCCAGCGGGCAGAAACCCTGGCGCCACCGAAATGATGAAATCGTCCATACTGCCGGGCTCGCCCAACGGAACATAGGTTTCCCGCGTGGGCCTGAACCACGTCTTGTTGGCGCGGCTCACCGCCACGTTGACGTGAAACGTTCCTTCCCGCTTGTGATAGGCGGATGGGAACATGAAGTGCGCGTGATCGGCGCTGGGGTAGCGCGAATACGGCTGGTTGTACAACTCGACGTTGAAGCCGTCCTGGAAATCCGGAGCGATGGCGAGCTCCGGGTACGTCCAGCTCTTGAAATCATCTGACTCCATGCGGCCGATCGCTCGGCCGCGGCGCGCGGCAACCACGGTATGCTCGCCCGCATCCAGCGCCCCGTACTTCGCGTTCTTGTAGCGAATATAGGCGACGTACTTCCGCAACTCCGGATCGTAGACGGCTACGTTCTGCGAGTCCATGTAGGAGCCGAGGAAGATCTGTTGATAGCGGGTCCAGCCGATGCCGTCGGGTGAGAAAGCGCCGCGCATCACGCCGGCCTCGGCCAGGAAGGGCAGGCCGTGGTTGGGGTAAACGTGGTCGGTGTCCCAAACCGGATAGAACATCTTGTAGCGCTCTTCGGGCGGGGCGATCGGATCGATGAAGACGTTGCCGAGTTCGAGTCCCCCGATGCTGGGACCTCCCGCGAAGACCACGTTGTTGCTTTTCGATCCGTTTACATCGATCTGGTTGAGGGTCGGTTTGCGCCAAGTCAGGCCGTCGTCAGATTCGGCGTACGAAACGAAGAGCCCTTTCTTTGACGGGTGACCGGCGTTGTACCAGAGCCGGTACTTTCCGCCGTCGTAGAGTGCGCTCAGCCAAGCCGTCGACGTCTCGGACGGCTGGTCGGCAATGAGCAGATTCCGATATGGGTCCTTACGGACTTTTCCCAACGACCACCGGATGTTGAAAGGGTAGTCCTCGATGCCTGCACTACCCAGCGCCACCAGGAAATCGTCGAACAGCAACTGCCGCCGGGAGCCGACGTCAATCTCGATCGTTGGCACCGCCGCCCGCGCCGCGGGCGCCAGTCCCATCCCTGCTCCTGCCGCGTATTGGAGCAATCGGCGCCTGGAGAATCCATGCATTGATTACTCTCCTAGAATTCGACCTTTACAGCGAACTGGATAGTGCGAGGCTGTACAGCGGCGTCCACATTCAGGATCTTACCGAAATCGCCGGGGCTGTTGGTATTGGAAGCCGGGTTGGCGAACTTGTGCCGATTGAGTATGTTGTAAAACTCGCTGCGGAACTGAAGATTGAGCTTCTCGGTCAGCATGAAGCGCTTGATGACGGAAAAGTCTTCGGTGTAGTAGCCGCAGCCTCGGAAGTCGGCAATCGTTCGAGACGAGGTGGGGATTCGGAACCGGTCGTTGACGGCAAAGGCCGCCGGGTTCAGATGCAGGGTCCCGCCGATCTTTACGTCCCCGCAACTGGCCAGCCTGGCCGGCGCGCCGGCGATACGATCCGGCCGCACCGCCCGGTTGAAGATCGGAACGATGTTCCCGCCGGTGATGGCGACGATCCGTCCGCTCTGGTAGCGGTGCGTTCCGCTCACCTGCCACCCGCCCACCACCAGGTTGGCGGGGCGCGAGAGATTCCCGGCGTACCTCTTGCCGCGGCCCACGGGCAATTCATAGACCCACCCCACGGTCGCCAGGTGCAAGGCGTCGCCCGGCTCGATCGCCTTTTCCAACTCGAGATTGGCGATGTCGGCCGAGGCGCCGCTACCGAATCCGCTGCCGCCGATGTTGCTCAGGTTTTTCGAGAGCGTATAGCTGGTCAACAGGTGAAGGGGACCGGCTGTCCGATTCAACTTGGCTTGAAGCGCATGGTATTTGGACATACCTGCCGAACCAAATCGGGTGGTGACGTCGAGATACTGCGGGAACGGGCGCATCGCCTGGGCCACGGTTCCTCGAAAGCCTGCATACGGCGCCCGGATTCCGGCCGCCACCGCTGCCGGAGAGTCGAACGGCTGGGTCAACAGCGGACCCAGCGACAGCACGCTCGTGGGCAACTGGTTGATGTTGTCCAGGTTGGCCGGTAACCGTGTCCCTTTTTGCCCGACGTACGCCATGTCCAGGAAGAACATCGAAGGCAACTGGCGCTGGATGCTGAAGGTCCACTGCTGCATGTAGGGCTCGGTGCCGGAGTTGGGATCATCTACGTCGAGGACATGTCGCCGACCGGATTCATCGGCAGCACGGAAATCAAGGAGCTGTTCGCGTGAGGCTCTGCGCCGCTGTTGTCCTCTTCGCGGCGCTCGCCCTCGCCGAGAAGAAATCAATCCGCCCTCCCGCCGGGGCCCACGTCGGGTCCTAATAGCGCGGGCGTTCTCACGGACAAGTTCCTTTATGTTTCGGGCCACGTGGGGCCGGAACCGGGCGGCGGCTTCGCTCCGTTCGACATCAAGACCCAGACCCGCCGCTGCCTTGAACTCGTCGGCAAGGTCATCAAGGAAGCCGGACTCGAGCCGCGCAATGTCGTCAGCACCACGTTTTATCTCACCGACATCCGCACGCTCGATGCCGCCGACGCCGCCTACGGCGAATTTTTCCAAACCCCTCACCCCGCGCGGGTCGAGATTGAGTGTCAGTTGCTAATCCCCGAGGCGCTCGTCGAAGTCAGCGCCGTGGTTGCGCGCGGCGATTTGCGCGCGAACATCTATATCGATCCCGGCGGCTGGGCCAAGCCCAAGCGCCCGGTGAGCCACGCCATCCTCGCGAGCGGCACTCTCTTCTTCTCGTTGCTCCGCCCGGTGGACCCCGCCACCAGCGTCCTTGCTGGTAACACGATCGAGGAGCAAGTCACGCAGACGATGCGCAACCAGGAAGCCGTGCTCGCCGCCGCGGGGCTGAAGTTCGCTGACATGGCCGCGACTCGCATCTACCTCACGGACTCGAGTTACTACAACGGACTCAACGATGCGTACAAGAAGTTCGTGACCGCGCCGCCTCCGGCCCGCGCCACTGTCAGCGGTACACCGTTCGAGCCCGGCCACTTGGTACAGATGCAGTCGGTGGCAGTCAAGGGTTCAGGCGAGGGAAGGCCATCCGGCGAAGGCATCACGTCTCCGATCCATAGTTATTCGGTGAAAGCTGGAAACATCGTGTACGTCACGGGCATGACTGGCCGCGCTCCCGACGGTAGCTACGCGCCCAACGACATCAAGGCGCAAACACGGCAGGCGCTGGCGACGATCGACGAGCAACTGAAGCGCCATGGGATGACGTTCGCCGACGTGGTGGACGCGGTCGTATGGCTGCGCGATCCGAGGCATGCGGCGGCGATGAAGGAGGTGTATCGGGAGATCGTGAATCCGAATCCCTC
>Ga0194122_10003457_pt1 | contig 16117 bp, 9 predicted proteins | sample TA2MahCa10mmetaG_FD_155487 | JGI IMG/M metagenome (GOLD analysis project Ga0194122, IMG submission 155487) | Freshwater microbial communities from Lake Tanganyika, Tanzania - TA2015021 Mahale Deep Cast 10m | ecosystem: Environmental > Aquatic > Freshwater > Lake | place: Tanzania: Lake... | reverse complement strand
AACACCGGATGCTTCGTGAATCCCGCATTCGGCACGTGGGGCAATTCGCCGCTCGGCGTCTACGAGGACCCCGGCATCAACAACTGGAACCTGTCGGCGCAGAAGCGATTCCTGGTGAAGTTTCCCAACGAAACCGCGAACCTCGAGCTTCGAGCGGACTTCTTCAACGCCTTCAACCACACCCAGTATGGACCGGCGTCCAACAGCACTCTGCAGTCGGGCAACGTAAACTCGGGGCGCATCACATCAACGCGGGCGCCGCGCCAGCTTCAGTTCTCGCTGACCTACGCCTTCTGAACGCCGGCGGCCACCGCGTCGAGCGTCACGATCTCGGCGCGGCCTTTCGCTCGCTCAACCAGCGAACAGATGAGCTCGAACGTCTTCATCTGACGGTCCACGACACCGATACACGACGGGTGCGCCAGCAGGTCGAAAACCGCACCGTTCTCGATGGCCCAGTCCACACCATAGCGAACGGCATCGAGAAATCGCTCGAGCGGCCACTTGCCGTTCCGGAATGCGTTGATGTCGCTCACCGGGCTCATCGGAACCTCAACCAGGCCCGATTCGCGATAGCGGTAAGGCTGCGCGGCCATCAGCGCGGCAGGCATGTAGCGAGCCGGCTCCGCCACATCCACTGGATGCCGGGGATATTTGCTGCTCACCCAGGTAAACCCGTGACCGAGCAGCATTCTCTGCACGTCAACGCGGCCCGCCAATCCATCCGTGAAGCCTCCTGGCGTGCGGAACCCGTTCGGCGAAATCTTGAGGCGGGTGCGCATCGCTTCCGTGCATTGCCGGACGTTCTCGCTGATCGCCTCGGGCGGCGCGGCTCCCCGCAACAGCCAAGGCGCGCGCTTGAACCGGAACTGAATATCCTCGGCGCGAGTGGCAAGCACGTTGACATGATCGTAGGTGTGATTGCCGACGGCATGGCCCGTGCGAATGATCTCCTCCAGCCAGCCCACGTCCTCTTGTTCGAGCACTCGCCCCACCGCAAAGTAGTGCACGCGGCCGCCCCGCGACACCACCAGCCGGGCCACCGCGGCGGCGTAGTTCTTAGAGTCCTCATCAAGATTGCCCTTCTCGTAGTCCCAGTGCGTGGTTTCCCACGTGGGAAAGTTCCGGCTCATTTCGAGATCGAGCGAGATCGCAATGCGGGCTTTCTTCTCCGGCTGGCGTGTCTGCGCCATCAGGCCTAGCAGGAGACCGCGGCGGGTAGTCATGCCAGCATCTTGTGTATCACGTTGCCGGCCACGTCGGTGAGCCGGAAGTCGCGGCCCTGATGACGCCAGGTGAGGCGCTTATGGTCGATCCCCAGGCAGTGGAGCACGGTAGCGTGAAGATCGTGTACGTGAACGCGGTCTTCCACCACCTTCATGCCGAGATCGTCGGTGCGGCCTACCACTGAGCCCGGTCTTACTCCGCCGCCGGCAAGCCAAATCGTGAATGCGTCCGGATGGTGGTCGCGGCCGAGCGCGCTTTGCTCGCCCGGACTCAGCGTCTGCGCGAGCGGTGTACGGCCGAACTCTCCGCCCCACACCACTAGCGTCTCGTCCAGGAGTCCGCGCTGCTTCAAGTCATCCAGTAGCGCGGCGCACGGCAGGTCCGTTGTCTCGCAGTTCTTCTGGTGGCCGCTGACGAGGCTCCCGTGGTCATCCCAACTGGCGTGCGAAAGGAGGACAAAGCGCACGCCGCGCTCGACCATCCTTCGCGCGAGCAGGCAGTTTGTGCCGAACTGCCGCGTGGGTTCCCGGTCCGCGCCGTATGAGCTGAGCGTGGCGGCAGACTCCTTACTCAGGTCGAGCAACTCCGGCGCGGCTGACTGCATCCGGAATGCCAGCTCATACGCCGCGATGCGCGCGTTGATCTCCGAGTCTCCGAGTTCGGCCAGACGCTGCTCATTCAACCCGCGAATCAGGTCGAGACGCGCACGCTGTTCCGCCGTATCTACTCCGGCGGGCCGGTTGAGATATGCGATTGGTTCGCCCCCGCTGGCAAACGGGACGCCCTGGAATTCCGAAGGCAGAAACCCGCTGGCAAACAACCCCGTGGAACTTGATCCGCCCCGCGGACCGGACTGCAGGACGACAAAGCCGGGCAGGCTCTCTGACTCCGAGCCCAAACCATACAGCAGCCACGACCCCATCGAAGGCCTTCCCACGAGCGGACTGCCGCAGTGCAATAGCAACTGGCCGGGATGGTGATTGAATTGTTCGCTGAACATCCCGCGCACCACGCACAACTCGTCGGCGCGCCGCGCAAGCTGGGGCAGCCAGTCCGACACCTCGATGCCCGACTGCCCATGCCGCTGGAACGGCCGCCGGCTGGCCCAGACTTTCGCGGTCGGCTTGATAAACGCAAAGCGTAACCCTTCTCGAAGCGAAGGTGGCAGCGGTTGTCCGTCGAGCCTCGTCAATTCAGGTTTGGGATCGAACAGATCCACCTGGCTCGGGCCGCCCTCCATAAAGAGGAAGATCACGTTCTTCGCGCGCGGCGTGTGATGAGGGCTTCGCGTAGCCGCCCTTCCATCCCGTGCGAGCATGTGCCAAAGCGCGATTCCTGGCAGCCCGTGCGCCCATCGATTCAGAAAACTTCGCCGGTTCATCATCGCTCGCCTTCAATCCCGCACGATGAACTCATCGAGGTTCAGCAGCGCGGCCGCCGCGCCGGTCCAGTTCCCCCGGGACCGGTAGTAGCGCTCGACAAGTGCGGCCTCCGGCGGAGAAGGCGGGCGAGCGAAGCAAAGCTCAAAGGCATAGCGCACTTGCTCCCCAAAGCCGCCCGGACGGTCGCGTTCGATGCGTGCCGCGAGCGCGCCGGCAGCTTCGGCAAACTCGGGCGCATTCAGAAGGTTCAACGCCTGCAACGGGGTAACGGAGCGAGTCCGGCGGCTGCAGGTTGTCATCGCAGCTGGGGCGTCGAAATTCACCAGCATCGGGTGGGGCACAGAGCGCTGGAAGAAAGTGTAGAGACCGCGACGGTACCGATCCGCCGCCGGGCTCTCTTCCCACTTCATGCGATATGCCACTTTGAGCGTACCGAGGGGCATCGGGGGCCTGACGCTGGGACCTCCCACCGCTGTCTGCAGGAGCCCGCTCGCCTGGAGTGCCGCGTCGCGAACGAGTTCGGCGGGCAGCCGGAATCGCTGTTGCCGGGCCAGCATCCGGTTGTCAGGATCGTCAATGCCGGTGCGCGGGCGCGAAGCCTGCCGATACGCACGGGACGTAACAATCCGGCGGATGAGGCCCTTCATGTCCCAGCCGGATTCGCGAAAGCTCGCCGCGAGCCAATCCAGCAGTTCCGGGTGCGATGGTGGATCGCCGCGCTCGCCGAAGTCTTCCGGCGTAGCAACCAGCCCGCGGCCAAATAATTCCTGCCAGAACCGGTTGACGGCTACGCGCGCTGTCAGGGGATGTTCCGCCGACATCAGCCAGCGGGCGAGTGCAAGGCGGTCCGCGGGCAGGCCGGATGGAACAAGTGGAGGCAACGCTCGGGGAGTGCCGGGCAGGACGGCGATGCCGGGGCTGCGGAAATCGCCACGCAAGAACAGGCGAGTCTCCCTGCGCGTAGCGCTCTCCCGCATCGCCGGAATCTCGCTCGGGCCCGGGTAGCGCGCATTCAGGTCTTCGAGCTTTTTGAAGTTGTCTCCGAACTTCACGCCCTTCGCCTCTGGCCACGAAGCCAGCGGACCGGGGTCTTTCAGAAACACGCGCGTCAGATCGTGAGCCTGCCTTGCGGTTCGCTGCGCCGGCGCGGTCTTCAGGATCGCGTGGCCGTGATCCTGGTAAACAGCCAGGTAATCCAGCACCTGGGTCCACTCAAGCCTCGCCGCGGGGTCGGCCATCGCTTTCAGCACTTCGGCCTCCCACTTGGGCTGCAAATCGGCCACCCGGCCTCCCGCAAGAATCTCACCGTACTGCCGCTCGTACTCGGGCTTTGACCGCTCGATCCGCTCCATTTCCCCGGCCAACGGGCCGGCGGCATTCACCTCCTCGGTTGAGTTAAAGAAGGCGTAGAGCCGGTAGAAATCAAGCTGCGAGATCGGGTCGTACTTATGGTCATGGCAACGGGCGCACTCAAACGTCAGGCCCATCCAGACACTGGCAGTGGTGATGGCGCGGTCCGTCACCTGTTCGGTGCGAAGCTGCTCGACATCGATACCACCCTCGCGCGAGGTGAGTGTTTGGCGATGAAACCCCGTCGCGGCAAGCTGCTCGCTGGACGCGCCCGGCAGCATATCGCCGGCAATCTGCTCGACCGTGAACCTGTCAAACGGCACATTGCGATTGAACGCGCCGATCACCCAGTCGCGATACCGCCAGGCATGACGCCGAACCTGGTCCTGCTCATAGCCGTCGCTGTCCGCGTAGCGGGCAAGATCGAGCCACATGCGCGCCCACTTCTCGCCGAAGTGCGGCGACTTGAGCAAACGGTCTACGGTCTGCTCGTAGCTCTCCGTCCTGGCAAGTTCGGCCGGCGAAGGCAGCAGACCCGTGAGATCGAGATACACACGCCGAAGCAACGTGTGCCGCGCAGCCTCTGGCGACATCCGCCACCCGTTCGCCGCAAGTTTGCTCTCCACAAACGCATCGATCGGGTTCCGCGGCTGCGGCGTCACACCAGGCACGGGCGGCTTGCGGATCGGCCGCAACGACCAGTGTGAATATGCGGCAGGCGGCTGCTCGCCGCTCTCGGCCACGGAGTCCGGCCACGCCGCACCGCCATCGATCCAACGCCGCAGCGTCTCTACTTCAACAGCCGGCAAGCGGGCCTTGCCCGGCGGCATTGCAATCGCTTCCTTCCCGGCCACGAGCCGGAACAACCTACTCGATGCGCTATCGCCGGGCTTGATGACCGTGCCCGAATAGCCGCCCTTCAGCGCATCTTCCCGGCGGTCCAAGCGCAACCCGCTCTGGGGCCGGTCGGCGCCATGACATCCGATGCACTTGCCGCGAAGAATCGACTGCACCTCTCGTACGAAATCAACGCTCTGGGCCAGGGAGAACCGCGCCGGCGCCAGGATGATTGCGGCAACAATGAGGCGAATCTGCATCGCCCCTCATCATACATTTCGCCGCTGGTTCGCAGCGGTGGCCACTCTATCCTGCTCAATACTCCCAAGGCATCACTGCTTCCACTCGAGCCACCGATCCAGAAATGGAAACGCATCCGCGCCGTCGATCCGGTGGGGCCCTTCAAAGCGCGCGCACACGCCCTTGCCGGCCAGCCCCAAGTTTCGCCAAACGGAGAGCGCCCGCTCAATTTCAGCGTCCGCAAGCGCCCGTGGCTCCACAATCACGCCGTCGGTGGAGCCCATCTCCACCATGAACGCCCGCGGCGCGATCAACGAGGCGAGGTCGGAATGATTAAACCGGTTGAGCATTCCAAAGTTGTATTGGTCGAACACGTTGAAATAGAGCGGATATGCGGTGCCGAGGGTAAGATCCGTGGTCTTCACCGCCCAGTCGTTGTAGTGCCCGCTTGAGATCACTACCTTGAAGCGCGGCTCGGCCGGAGCAGTCCACAGCGCTGTGTATCCTCCATACGATAAACCGTAGAACGCAAATCGGGCGGAATCGACATAGTCGAGCGTGGTGAGGTAATCCAGCACGCGCCCGAATTTGCGCGCATCCATGCCTGCCGGAATCATTCCCACCGGATGGCAACGGCGAATGAGCTTGGTGCGTTCCACATTGTCCTGGGTCGCGATCATTGGCGCGAACACGATGTAGCCGCGTTTGGCAAGCTGCCAGCCGAACCGGCGGTACACCGCATCCGCCTTCTCATTCGGCGCCACTCCCAACGAGTCCTCCGGCTTGCCCGCCAGTCCGTGTTGAACCATTACCACGGGACGCTTCTGCCCGGCTTGAATCGACTTGGGCACCAACAGAATTCCGTACGCATGCACGCCCTCATAAACGCGCAGCGAGAGCCGCCACCCGCGAAACTCCGGCTCATCGTAGACAAGAACGCTACGCGCCGCGAGCGGCTCAACGGGCGCTGGATACCGCCCGATCATGTCGAAGTAAGCCTCCCGCTGCGGCTCGATGGATCGCTCATAGGCGGCGGGCGATGAGTAGTCGCGCTTCCACACGCTCGCCCGGACTCGATCGTCTTCAATCGCGCGGTTGCGGAAGTACGCTTGCCACTGGGCGAACTGGTGGTTCGCCATTCGGCTCAACTCAATCGGATCCACCGGATACACGGACGGATTCGCCGCCCCACCAACCGCCGGCGCGTTCTGAAATCTCGACCCCGAGAACGCCCGCAGGTCCTCGTTCCGGAAGTAGCGCCTGAAGCTCCAAAGAATGCGATCCTCGGGCTGATCCCAATCCGGCCGCGAATCATCGAGGAAACCTTCGCTGATGACCGGATCGAGTTGCACGTCGAGAGCGCCCGCAATCAGCGCGGTCAATCCCCCCTGCCCCTTGCCCCAAACGCCGATACGTTTCACGCCGCCTCGACCGGCCAGCCACTGGCGCGCGAGCACCACCTGCTGCGCCTCAACGCCGATCAGGTGACGGCCGGTCTGATACGCGAGCCGCATGAGCCACTGGCGATCCTCAAGCCACGGCTGCGAGAACGCGCGCCGTTGGGTGAACAGCGGCAGGTAGACCAGCTTCCCGGCTTTCGCCATCCGGTAGGCGAACAGGGCTTTGGCCGCACTCTCCTCCGCGTCGGCAACCGCGATCATCGCCTCTTGCGGCGCGGCGGCAGTGTTGCCCGGCTCAAGCAGAACACCGTACTGCCGGACCACCGACGCCGATGACCCCGCTGTGGGCCCAATGGTGCCGATGCGCGCCATGGGCCACTCCACGAGGCTTACCTTCACCCCGTCCGCGGTGACGCCCTGCTGCCGTTGCTCCACCTTTCCAATCGAGAAGGAATCCACCACACCGGTCAACTCCCGCAGCTTGGCCACCGCCGCGTCGCCCGATAGCGGACGATCAGCGTAGCGGTGTTGCTTCTCATAGAAGGCGCGCAGTTCGGCATACTGCTCGGCCGCGATGTCGGCGGGAAACTCCCACCGCTCGGTGCCGGGCAGGAGCATCGCCTGTTGCGCCCAACCAGCGGCGGCCGCCAGGGAGGCGGAACAGCACCACGTTGCCAATGGCCTCAGTTGCGCTAGAGTGATCATTTCGAGATAGTGTGTCACATGATTCCGTGGATGTTCGCCTGGGCTGCTGCGGCGGCGGGCGCACCGTGGGTGCCGCCGTCCTTTGAGATCCCGCGCGCAGGCACGCCGATCCGGATTGACGGGAAACTGGATGAGGCTGCATGGGCCGCCGCACCGTCGTTCCGGCTGGAAGAGTTCCCGTGGTGGAAAAGTGGCGCGAAGGAAAGCACCGTAGTCAAGCTGCTCTGGGACGACAGCAACCTCTATGTCGCGCACATCAACGAAGACTCGCACATTTCGGCCCGGTACACCGAACGGGACGGCAAGATCCCGGATGACGACTGCTTTGAAGTGATGTTGATGCCGGACCCCGCGCGTCCCGAGCGTTACTTCAATATCGAGTGGAATCTCCTCGGCGGGCTAGCCGACAACTTCCGCCCGAACGGCCCCAAAGCGCCTCGTGCTCCGCGCTGGGATGCCGAGGGTGTCGAACGGAAAGGCAGCCACTCGGGCACTCCGAACCAACACGGCGACCGGGATGCCTGGTGGTTGATGGAGGTGGCGATTCCGTTCAGGAACTTTGCCGGACATGCCGCCGCCATCACTCCCAAGGCCGGTTCGCACTGGCTCGGCAACTTCAATCGGCATGGCGGAGAAGTCAATCGCCAGTACGCCCAGTGGTCTGCGGGCGACACGCCGGAGCCCTCGTTTCACACGCCGCATCGTTTTGGCAAGCTCGTGTTCTCGGCGAAAGTGAGCCCGTTCTGATCTCGATGCCGCGCTGGTTTGCCGCCTTGCTGTTTGCTCAGGTGTTGCGGGCCCAAGGTCTGACGCCCGCGCAGGCCGAAGCCCGAATGAAGCCGCTCGACGGGTTCAAAGTGCAACTGGCCGCCAGCGAACCGGAGATCCGCCAGCCGATTCTCGTCAAGTTCGACGACCGCGGCCGGCTCTGGGTGATCCAATATCTGCAATACCCCAATCCAGCCGGGCTCAGGCGCGTCTCGGTGGACCGCTACTCACGCACTACCTACGACCGCGTTCCCGACCCGCCGCCGCGCGGCCCCCGTGGCGCGGACCGCATCACGATTATTGAGGACACCGACGGCGATGGGCGCGGCGACAAGTTCAAAGACTTCGTCTCCGGACTCAACCTGGCCACCGGGCTCGCGATCGGACACGGCGGCGTGTTCGTACTGCAGGTGCCCTATCTCCTCTTCTATCCGGACCGGAATCGCGATGACGTTCCGGACTCCGGCCCCGAAGTCTTGCTCTCAGGCTTCGGAATGGAGGACGCGCAATCGTTGGCGAATCATCTCACCTGGGGTCCCGACGGCTGGCTGTATGGGTTGAACGGCTCCACCGCCACGTGTCGCATCAAGGGCATCGAATTTCAGCAGGGCGTCTGGCGCTATCACCCGATCACCCGCGAGTTCGAGTTGTTCGCCGAAGGCGGCGGCAACATTTACGGCCTCGCGTTTGACGCTGTCGGGAACCTGTTCTACAGCTCCAACGGCTCATCGCTTTTCTGGCACGCGGTCCAGGGCGCGTACTATCAGAAGTCTTTCGGAAAACACGGCCCGCTGCACAACCCGTACGCCTACGGCTATTTTCCGCACGTGAAGCACAACGGCGTACCCGGCGGTCACGTCGTTTTGGGTGGCCTCATCTACTCGGGTACGTCGTTTCCCGAGAGCTTCCGCGAGACGTTCCTCGGCGGCAATTTTCTCGGACGTTCAGCCGCGTGGTGGAGCATCGCGCCTCGCGGATCGACGGTGGAGGCCAAGTTCGGCGGTCTGCTGTTTGACGCCCAGGACACGTGGTTTTGCCCCACCGATCTCGCGCAGGCTCCCGACGGCTCGGTTTACGTCTGCGACTTCCACGACGAGCGAACGGCGCATCCCGATCCAGACGCCCCGTGGGACCGGTCGAGTGGCAGGGTCTACCGGTTGACCTACGGTGGCGGCACAAAACCGGCAGCGCCGTTCCGGGACGACCTCGCGGCCCGATCAAGCCTCGAGTTGGTAAACAGTCTCACCAGCCGCAATCGCTGGTTCGCCGACCAGGCGCGGGTCATTCTCGCTGCGCGCCGCGATCCTTCCGTGCTGCCCCCGCTGAGAAGCATGGCCCTTTCGGCCGCCGGCGGGTTGCAGGGCCTTTGGGGACTCCACGTATCGGGAGGCTTGGACGATACCACCGCCCTCCAAACGCTGTCACACCCCAACGAGCATGCGCGCGCGTGGACCGCCAGGCTCCTCGGAGACCGCAAACGCGTTGCGCCGGCCGTGGCAGCGCGCCTTGCGCAACTGGCGGCCTCCGATCCGAGTGTCGCCGTACGGGCGCAGCTCGCCGCAACCGCACGGCGGCTCCGGGCAAAAGACGCGTTGCCCATTCTCGAAGGTCTCTGGCGCCAAGACCGCGATCTCGACGACCCGCACATACCCATGCTCATCTGGTGGGCCCTGGAAACACACGCGGTCCCTTCGCGCGATGCGGTGCTGACGTCATTCGCCAAACCCATCGAGTCGAGGCTGCGCGGCCACACCCAAAGCTTCCTCGTCCGGCGCTACGCGGCCGAGGGCACGCCGCAGGGATACAGTTCCGCCGAGCGGCTGCTCACTCCCGCAACGCTCGGCGCGCTCGAACAAGGCCTCGCCGAGCGCTCCGGATATGAACCTCCGCCCGATGCCGGCGTATTCGGCCGCTTCGCCGAGAAAAACACGTGGGGCGATGCTCGGCGGCGGCAGTTCGCACCCGTCACCGGGCCATTGCGCGCCGCGATCGAAAAACTGTGGCGAGGCAACTCGTTCGATCCGTTACATGCGCGGCTGGCGTTGCGCGCCGGCATTCCAGGAACCGCCGAAGCGATCCTCACGAAGCCAAGCGCTCCGCTTCTCAACGCGCTCGCCGAAGCCGGAACGTCTGCCGACGCGGCGAGACTATCGGCTCTCATGCTTTCGCCCGACGATGCAATCGCTCAAGCCGCGCTCAACGCCGGCGCGCGGTTCCCGGCGCCCGGAGTCACGGCGACCCTCCTCAAACTTGCGCCGCGCTCGAGCCGAGCGCTCGATCATCTCGTTAGCCGGCCCGATTCAGCGCGTCAACTGCTGGCCAGTTACGCCCACCGGCAGTTGCTCAACCAGGAGCAGGTGCGCCGCATCGCGCTGTTGAAAGATGCGGGTCTGGACGCTGAAGTGCGCCGCTACTGGGGCAACATGCGCGCCGGCACGCCGGAAGAGAAGCTCGCGACGGTCCGCCGCTTGAACAACGACCTGCGCCTAAAGCTGGGCGAGGCGGACCGGGGCCAGAAACTGTTCTTTCGCCACTGCGGATCCTGTCACAAGCTGCGCGGAGCGGGTGGCGCGCTGGGCATGGATCTGACAGCGGCCAACCGGAAAGACCGCTACTACATGCTGACCCACATAGTTGACCCCAGCGTCTTCATCCGAAAAGAGTACATGTCCGTGGAATTGCGCACACGCGATGGACGGGTGGTTACCGGACTCGTCGCCGAGGAAGACGCCGGAGCCATCACGATTGTCGACAGCGCGTACCGCAAAACGCGCATCGCCAAGAGCGACTTGGCGAGTTCAATCGAATCGGCGGTGTCAATCATGCCGGAAGGCCTGCTGGACAATCTGAATGCCACCGAGGTGCAGGATCTGTTTGCGTACCTCGAACGGGACAGCCCGCCGTAGTCGTAGCGGCCCGCGAGATTTGCGCAGGCCAGAGGCGGGGACCGCCGCCGCTCTACCAACGAACCGCGCACAGAATGAACTCGGGCTCGGTCTGCCGCCCTCTGAAGATCGCCATTCGAGGTGTCTTTCTCACGATCTCTCCAGTCGACCAACCGGTCCGCTCCGCCGTTGCAACACATCGTCAGGGAGCAACTGGCGGCCTGAACTCCATCAGAAGATCATCATGCGGTCCGACAGCGCCGAAGCCATCAGGTCAACCGCGAGCTTCGCAGCCAAACACCGCAGCCGATTAAAATCGAAGCGGAGCCGCTCCCGTATCGCAAGGCCTTGATTTGATCAGGAGGACCTCATCCTCCACACCAAGGGCAATGGCGAACTTCATCGGCTTGGCGCGCAACACCAATCGGCCGCACCTGACTTTGACGGAGAGGTGCTGAACATGCGCGCCCCCTGCGGCAATTCTCGCAATTTTCTAGCTGCCGCGGCTTGAACGAGTGTTCTTCGATCGACTGGATTCATGAGAGCATTCCACAGGCTTCGAGCAGGACTTCGTGTGTCATCAGATCGTGCGCCGCCGAATAGACAGGCGCGGTTCCCTTGCGAATAACCGACGCCAGTTCGGTGAAGTCGGGTGTGTAGGCGAGTCCCGGCGGACTCGGCGGTTCGAGCGTCTGCTCGCCCGCGCGGTATGGCCCGGCGGCAGTTTTCAATTCCACCTTCAACCGCACGGGCGCGTACGGCTGCGCGATGGCAGCGCCGTTGGTTCCCAGTATCTCCACAAGGCGATGCTGATTCCCCATTGGATCGAAACCGGCCAGCGACACTTCGGCAAGGGCATTCGGATACTCGAGTATGACGAGGTTGTTATCGGCCAGTCCGTCGTCGAGCGGCGAATGATGGCGGATGAATCCGGTCACGCGCGTTGGTTTCCCCAGCAGTGCGGTGGCCCGGTCGATGAGATGGCAACCTTCGGAGAACATCATGCCGCCGCGATATTTGGCAAGGTGCCGGCGCTCCTCGGCTTTGATGGGTTTGTCGATGGAGGCGCGGAAACGATATACGCGACCGAGCCAGCCATTGCGCGCGGCTTCCATCGCCGCTTGCATACCGGCGTGGTAACGCCACTGGTAGCCCATCTGCACAATACGACTGCGCCGTTTGGCATCATCAAGCAGTTTGCGGAGACCCACCAGCGTCGCTCCCGGCGGCTTGTCGAGATGGACGAACTTTCCTGCATCGATCGCCTGCTGCGCGTAATTGAGATTGCGCGTGGCGTCGGCGCACTCGACGGCGATCATTTCGATCGTCGGGTCGCGCAACACGTCGGCGACCTTCAGCCATTCGACATTTTGAAAGACATCTTCGATCGCCGGATCGTCGGCGCTGGCTTCCTCTCTCTGGCGGCTCGCCGCCGTAAGGCGTAGACTGCTGGCTGACTCAAGTTGTGAAAAAAGCGGCCCCTTCGGGGGCCGCTTTTTTGCTTGAGGCATGTATAGTAGGACTTCCTAGCTTATGCCGCAACATCATCCCTTTGCCCATCTGCATCGTGAAGAGCTGAAACGCTTGGCCACGGCGGGCGCCCTGGCGGTGGTGCCGCTCGGCGCCACCGAGCAGCACGGCCCGCATCTGGCGACCGGCACCGACTGGTTCACCGTGGATGCGCTGGCCCACGAGGCAGCCCGGCTGGCGGCCATCGACGGGTTGGACGTAGTAGTGACGCCCGCGCTACCGTTTGGATCGTCTGACCACCACCTCATCTTCGGCGGTACGGTGTCGCTTCGGACCGAGACATACCTGCAGGTGCTCAAAGACATGCTGCGGTCACTCGCGCTCGACGGATTCCAGCGTGTGTTTCTGCTGAACGGCCACGGCGGCAACCAAGAGCTGGCCGAACTGGCCGTGCGCGACGCAGCGGGTGAGTTTCCGCTGCAAGCGAGCGCCGCTTCCTACTGGACCATTGCCTGGGATGCACTGGTGGCCGCGGGCGCACATCACGGCCGCAACCTGCCCGGGCACGCCGGCGATTTCGAAACGTCGATGATGTTGGGGTTGAAGCCGGAGCTGACGCCCGGTCCGCTGCCGCATCGCGATGCGCCGCCGGATGGCGACCCGCGTCCGCGGAACCGGTGGCGCGCCGAGCAGCAGGGCTCCTGGCGGGCGATCGATGGCTACACGGACAGCCCGGATCAAGCACATGCGGCGCGGGGGCGCGAGCACTTCGCCATCATTGCGCGCGAAGTAGCGGCGGCGTTCGTCGCGGTGGGGAAGTAGGCGATGAAGATCACGTCGATTGAAACCATCCCGGCGAAGGTGCCGATCGTGCCCGAGTTCGTGATCAAGGGGTCACTGGGGCTGCATGCCGAATCGCCGTTTGTCATTCTCCGCGTCCACACCGATGAGGGTCTGGTGGGACTAGGCGAAGTTTCCTGCACGCCGGTGTGGAGCGGCGAAGACAGCGTCACGGCTTCGCATATAATCCACTCGTTTCTCGAACCGGCGCTGACGGGCGAAGACCCACGCGACATCGAGCGGCTGACGGCGAAGATGCGCCGCAAGGTGGCCGGGCATCCGTTCACTAAGTCCGGCATTGAGATTGCGCTTTGGGACATTCTCGGCAAGTCCGTGGGGCTGCCGGTGTACAGGTTGCTGGGCGGCGCGGTTCGCGAGCGCGTGCCGGTGAAGATGTCGGTCTCGGGTAGGCATCCGGAGGGCGCGGCGGCGCTGGCGCGCTTTGCCATTGGCAAGGGGCTGACGGCGCTGAAGGTGAAGGTGGGCATTGAGCCGGCGGGCGATGTGGAGCGCGTGAAAGCCGTGCGCGCCGAAGTGGGTCCGCAGTTTCGCATGGGTGTGGATGCCAACGGCGGCTGGTCTCCGCGCGTGGCGATTCAGACCATCCGGCGGCTGACCGAGGAGTGCCGCATCTATTTTGCTGAGCAGCCCGTGGCGCCGCTCGACATGCAGTGGCTGGTGGATGTGCGGCGCAGCGTAGACGTGCCCGTGATGGCGGATGAAAGCTGCTACACACTGCAAGATGCCATGGCGCTGGCGCGCGCGGGCGCGGCCGATATTCTTTCGATCTACGTGGGCAAGGGCGGCGGCATTGGGCCGGCGCGGAAGATGGCCGCGGTGGCGGAGGCGGCGGGGCTCACCTGTACGGTGGGCAGCAATCTCGAACTCGGTATTGCCAGCGCGGCGATGGCGCATTTGGCCATGGCGTGTCCGGGGATTGGCGCCGAAGAGTTCCCGTGCGATATTCTCGGGCCGCTCGCCTATGAGCACACTTTGCTGGAACAGCCCCTGCCGTTTGAAGGCGGCGCGACGTGGGCACGGGCTGACGCGGCGGGGTTGGGCGTCGAGCTGGATGCGGCGGCACTGGAGCGCTACCGGGTTCGATAGAATCGAACTGCCGCATGTTCATTCTCTTCCTTTTCCTTGCCCTTGCTGCCAGGGAGTCGATCGCGCAGCCGATGCCGGAGCCGTACCGCAAGTATTGCGCCTCCTGCCATGGCGACAGCGCCACGGGCACGGATCGCGGACCGAACCTGATTGACTCGCGCTCGTTGCGGCGGCGGAGCGAAGCGCAGATACGCACGCTGATTCGCGAAGGCACGCGCGGCGGCATGCCGGGGTTTCCGCTGGCCGCGCCAGAGGTGGATCTGCTGGCCAAGACCGTGCACGCGTGGAATGCGCCGGCGAGTGCAACGGAAGTGGCGGGCGATGCCGCGGCGGGTGTGCGGATGTTTGCGGCGCGCTGCGCCGGCTGCCACATGGTGCGCGGACAGGGTGGATCGAACGGGCCGGATCTTTCGAATATCGGCAATGAGATGACGGTGCGGGAGATTGAGCAGACGCTCGAAAATCCAGCGTCGCGCCAAGGCAAGCGCAATGCGGCGGACTGCCCGCCCTGGGCATTTTGTCCGGACAATCCGTGGGCCGTGGTGCGCGTGAGCTTGAAGGCGGGCAACGAACTGCGCGGGTTTGCGCGCAGCCGCGGGGCGCACGATTTGCAGTTGCAGACGCTCGATGGAATACTGCATTCACTGAGCGAAGCCGAGTGGGCGAGCGTGGAAGAAGAGAAGACTCCGCTGATGCCTGCGCTGCAGGCTACGGCGAGCGAACGGCGCGATTTGATGGCGTACCTGACGAAGCTGGATGGCGTGCCGGTGGGTCCGGTGGAGAGTGCGGGAAAGCCGGTGGACGCAGCGGCGATCGAGCGCATTCAACAGCCGGCCGTGGGCGAGTGGCCCGGGTATCACGGAACGCCGTCGGCCAACCGGCACAGTCTGCTGGCGCAGATCACCGCGGCGAATGCGGCCCGGCTGCAACTGGCATGGAGCTATGCGCTGCCGCACCAGAGTTTGCAAACCACGCCGCTGGTGGTGGACGGCGTGATGTATGTCACCGCGCCGAATCAGGTGTCTGCGCTGGCGGCGGGCACGGGCCGCGAGATCTGGTGCTTCACGCGGACGCGCTCGGATGCGCGCAAGATTTCCGGTGACGCGGCTAAGGGCGCGCAACGCGGAGCGGCGATTCTGGGTGACCGCGTGTTCTTCTCCACCGACGACGCGCACCTGATTGCGCTCAACCGGCTGACGGGCGCGCTGATGTGGCAAGTGTTCATGCCGCAACCGCCGGGTAACTCCGGCACCACAGCCGCGCCGCTGGTGGTGGGCGATCTGGTGATTTCGGGTATTGCCGGAGGCGACTCTCCGTTGCGCGGTTTTGTGGCGGCGTACAAAGCCACCACGGGCGAACAGGTGTGGCGCTTCCAGACGATTCCCGGCCCCGGCGAACCGGCGGCGGCCACGTGGAAAGGCAAAGCGATGGCCGAGGGCGGCGGCGCGACGTGGCTCACGGGCTCCTACGATCCGGCGCTCGATACCATCTACTGGCCCACCGGCAATCCGTATCCCGACACCGACGGCACCGAACGCGAGGGCGACAACCTGTATACGAACTGCGTGGTGGCCCTGGATGCAAAGACGGGCAAGCTGAAGTGGCACTTTCAATTCACGCCGCATGATTTGTGGGATTGGGATGCGACGGAGCCGCTGGTGCTGGTGGATACCGCGTGGAAGGGCAAGCCGCGTAAGTTGCTGCTGCAGGCCAACCGCAATGGGTACTTCTATGTGCTGGATCGCGTGACGGGTGAGTATCTGTTGGGCGCGCCGTTTGTGAAGCGGCTGACGTGGTCCACCGGGTTGACCGCGCAGGGCCGTCCGCTGGTGAACGAGGCGGCCAAGCCTTCGATGGGCGGCACCGTGGTGTGCCCGGCCGTGCGCGGGGCGACGAACTGGTATGC
>Ga0194122_10003453_pt1 | contig 16126 bp, 31 predicted proteins | sample TA2MahCa10mmetaG_FD_155487 | JGI IMG/M metagenome (GOLD analysis project Ga0194122, IMG submission 155487) | Freshwater microbial communities from Lake Tanganyika, Tanzania - TA2015021 Mahale Deep Cast 10m | ecosystem: Environmental > Aquatic > Freshwater > Lake | place: Tanzania: Lake... | reverse complement strand
TACCTGATTGGTTAAAAAATTGTTCTGAAGTAAAGGAAGTAATAAAGGATGTATCAGCAACAATTGCCAAAGTTCCTAATGTATATGCAGAAAATGGAGTACTAAAGATAGTGTTTGTTAATGTTTGGTATAGAAATGTAGAGGTTTGGGGAGCAAAATAAGTTTGAAATGTAAAGCGCTGTCCAGTTACTGAGTAAAAACTTTCAACAGTTTTAGGGTTACTAGAAGTACCCTTACACCCTTCAATTCTTACTTTCATATTATAAGTATCAGGAGTACCAGAATATACTTTAGTTACCGTGCCATAATATTCACCCTGATATTGGCTATTTCCCAACACCGACCAAGATCGAGTTCCTACTTGTGATCCTGAATGATTAGATAATAAATTTCTCCACTCAGTTGAATTAAAAGACATGTGTTATTAATAATTTACTATCAATAAATATGGTTATTTTTTAATTTTTTAGATTTTACTTGATAAGCAGATCCAACCCATTTAAGATGAGAATTATTAAAAGAATCAAGTTTTTCAGCGGATATTAATTGGGTTTTAATATTAATAGAATTATCATCTATTGGAAATAAATGTATTAAAGGATCACCACAATTTATATGAATTTCATATGATTCATTTTTAATAGGTAAAAACATATTAATTTCAGTTCCATGTTGAGTGTAAAAATCTATGAATCCTGGTACTATATGGATATTATTTTCTATTAATTGAGGATTCCACCAGTAGGCTCCATTCCAAAAAAATTTTCTATATCTATTAGTATTAAATATCCAGGGATTATGGATTTTCCAATGCGCCATGTTTGAAAGAAATCCTGCTCTTTGACTATATGGATGAAATGATCCTGCTAATTTTTGTCGATTTATTCTGTCTTCTTTTTGAATACTATCAACATATCCCTCTGGGCTAACAAATATTTTTATATCACACCATGCTTTAATAAGTATTCCTGTTGAATATAATCCTTGAATAGCAGGACAATGTTTTATAGAAGAAATATTTGATATAAAAGAAGAAAATATATTATTAGAATTTCTTTGAGAAGAAAAATAATGTGGTTTATAAGAAACCGTAGATGGGATTTCTTTCCACCAATTAGGAAGGCATTTTTTAGCTAATTCAATTCCTCCAAATTCATTAACAGAGGGATTATTAGTATAACAATGTAATATATTGTCTTGTTGATTAAATATATTTTTGATCTTATCGATTATCATCATGCTCAGTATTTACTAATGTTTGAACTTCCTCAAGTTTATCCTTAATTTGTTCAATTACTTGTTTAGCAGCATTTGAATCATTCATTGAAATGGCATGTCTTAAAACATTCAGAGTGTTAACCGCTTGGTCTAACTTATCCGAAACTAGTTGTTTGTAACGCATCGTATTTATTTTTTATTTTAATTACTAATTCACCTATTATTTCCCAGTGAATAACTTTTGGGTCTTCTAAAGGAGATTCAGTAACAAATACCCAATAAGGTGTTTTTGTTACTTTATCCATTATTGCTACTATAGGGTAATGATCAGTAAGATATTCTCGTTCAAGTATAGGTCCTAATCTATCATCTACAGAAATGTTACGAAACGGTACTTTTTTAGTTTTAAGTAAATTTTTTAATTCCATGCACGCACCGCAACCTTCTAAAGTAAAAGTCACCACCTCCACTACCCCTCTTCTCTCACCCCCTATTTCCCTTTTACCCCCCGTCATAAATATATAAATTTAATATTAAAATACCAAGTTTATTTATATCTCTGTATTAAAAAAGAATGTCATAAATAATCTTCCATCTTCAATTCCATTACCAAAATAATCAAGAGATTGATGCCATTGATTTGCTCTATACAAGATTAAACGATTAAATTGATTACCAACCATAGTATGCATTTCCCATTTAGTCATATCCCAAGAATCCAAATACATTAAATCTTTTAAATTTTGATTTACCTCTCCGTTATCAAAATATGGTTCTGTAGTCCAACCTGTTAATTTATGTTTAAATAATCCTGTGCCTGAGGAAACAGGAGCATTAGGTGTTAAATATAAAACACCGGCCCATGATGTTATATGATCAACATGAATCCAACTTCTATCTCTTGATGTTGTATATTGAAATGCCCCAGAATATTCTTCATCACCCCACCATGTTATATCCCCAGCAAATGGTCTTAATACATCAGCAATTTTTTGTTGCATAGTAGAAGTATAATCAGGTGGGGGAGAAAAAGGAACTAGTCCTAAAGGATAATCTGAATCTTTTAAAAATGAACGTGTGCGGTGTCCAGGATAGTTTCCATCAACATTAAAATCTTGTTTTAAAGCAAACTCTCTTAGTTCATGAGGTTTAGGATGAAAATTATCTATAACAAATACATTTACCATAAATTATTTTTTAGCTATTACAGTTGACCAATCATTAGGATCAAATTCCCATTTATAATTATTTAATTCAAGATATCTTCCTAAGAAAATATCATCATAGTGTTTATGTTCAATTTTTATCTCAGGTATTTCTATTTTAGATAAATCTATAGAAGCTAAAATATCAAAATCAGCACCTTCGGTATCTATCTTAAGTAAATCAATTTTAGGTATTTTAAAATAATCTATAAGCCAATTTAATGATATTGCAGGCACTACTTTAGTAGCAATGTCTCCATCATTATACTTACTTATTTTTCCACTTAATATATTTGTTCTGAATGGTTGTGTACTGCCCATCCCATGGAAATCTTTTTTTGCTTGTTCATCAAAACTAGCATAATGTTGTTCAGTAATATATGTTAAACTAACTGATGGCGTTTTATATAGTTGATGAGCAGTAACTGCTGCTTCTATTTTAGTTAAATTAGGATGATTAGGTATTTTATCTAAATATTCTCCAACAGGATCAATCATATATCCTGCCCACCCTTCATCTAATAAAGAATGAAGCGTATTAAAATAACAACAACCTATTTCAACAAATGTTTTCATGGAATTTTTTTATTGTATCTTTTATTTGTTTAGCATTAGATACTTTTTCAAATAATTCTAACTCAATATACAAAGGAATTACCTCATCATCAAACCATTTAATTATTTCTTCTGCTTGTTCTTTAGATAAATTTTTAATGTAATGGTGTTTAAGTGTTTTATCAAGCTTGATCACCTCAAGTAATGAATCAACAGCACTATCCATTATATCAGCTAAAGCAAGTTTAAATTCGTCTTCTAATTCTTCCACAACTATTATTTGATATAAATATATATAAAGCAAAAGCCCCTCACTAGGAGGGGTATTGCTAAATTAAAAATAAAGGAACGAAAATTATTTTTTAGGCATTTGAGGACGGAATCCAGGGCGATGTGGTTTATGCGCCATCATCATTTGTTTCCTTCTTTCCATTTCTAAATATTGTTGTTTAGACATTGTAATTGTTACTTTATTACCTTTAATCTTCACTTTTGGTTGTTGATACATTCTTGAATGTAACATTTCAGGACGACGTGAAGGTAAATTATCTATATTTCTTGAGGGTAATTGCTGGCTAAATACTACTGAACTGAATAATATTAGGGCAATTGTAAATAATTTTTTCATGTTGTTTATTTTTTAGTTAGACACTTACTTATCGTTAAGGCTTAATCCTTCAAATTTAAGTAATGCGTTTGCTATATATATTTGCAGTTTAACTAAATCTTTCTTTGTTTCAATTTCAGCAATCATCTTTTTACGATCCGTTTCATTGATTTTACTTTCACTTAAGAAATCGAGGGCAATTGTTTTGGCTTGTTCGACGCTTGTTGCGCTAAAGACTTGTTCTGCAATTTTAGTTAATGTTGATTCTAGTTTCATTTCTTTAATTTAATGGTTTAATAATTGGATTAGGCGTTAACAGTGGCTTTATCTTCATTATATTCTTTCAATCTCTTCATTCCTTCACTGATCGCATCTAACAAACGATCTTTTCTCATACGATCAACAAACCACGTTTGACATTTTTTACCATCAGCCCAATTTTTATTTATCACATAACCTGAAACTTTATAGGTTTTACCACCTTTATTTACTTCCCAAGTCATATGACTAAATCTTTTGTTAGACCATTTATCTGCGCTTGCATAAAAGCTAGGCATATAATCAATATCCTCAGGTAATTCCATTTTACCTTTGTTAAGTATCTTGATTTTTTCTTGTTCACGCTGATTAGATTCAGCGTTATGAATTGCACTTTCAACTTCCCAAATCTGATGACTAATATTACCCATAATTTCTGAAGAAGTTTTCTGATAAAAATCAAATATTTCTAACAATTCATTAAATGGATTCAAATCCTTTTCCATATAATTTGATAACAAACCTAATATTTGAAGAATACTAAGATAATTGTTTTTATCTTCTTTATCAGTACGTGAACTAAACCAACTTAATTCAGGACGTTTTTCTTCACTACGCCAATTTGCATCGCGTTCAAGAGAAATTGTACTACCCCAACGTTCAGTATCGCATTTAAATTCAATACGACTACTACAAGGTTCAATAACCAATGTATCTTTAGCTTTTTGGCTGATAAATGGAACTGAATCAATGTATTGGGTTTTCCAATCATTAAATACTCGTTTTTGATAATCTTGAACCTTTTGAACACGTGTTGATTGTTCAGCTTTCAACTGTTCTAACTTGCTCTGTAGAGCTTCTTTTAAAATGTTTGACATAACCTTTATTTTAATTTTTAATTAATTACTTAATTTCCGTAAAGATACGCTGAATCTCTTAGGTAACCACAGAATTTTGCAGAAATCTTGCGAAGTTTTATAGAGCGTTAGTAATTAACGCCCTATAAATTTAACTAAAATGTGTAGTTTTTTTGACTAAGTTATGTAGAAATTATAGCGCGGCCATACAAATACCAGCTTCGGAATGTAATTTATATCCTTTTTCTTTTAGGTAATTGTATATAGTATCTTTTTCTTCTTGTGGTAAATTAAAATCTTCGAATATTATAAATCCTGGTAGGTACTTAATACTAATAGCCATAATAATTTTTGCATCTAATCCTTCAACATCTAAATGTAACCAATCTATTTCACCACCACATTGTGTTTCAATTAGTTGATTAATACTTGTTGATGTACGTTTAGTAGAGGATATGGGTTCTTTTTCCCAATAATCAATAACACGCTTAACAATTGTATTAGTATAACCTTTCCCTCCTTCCCAAAACTCAACCTCACTACCATCTGGGGTTATTAAATCAAATAATACTTTTATACCTGGTCGGCCAACATAATTTTTCCAAAGTTTATCATATTGGTTTTTACTACCCTCAACCAACACCATATCTGATAATACTTTAAGAGCAACAGGTACCCATTCACCAAATTCACCATCGTGTGTTCCAACAACTAGTCCTTTGGGTTTTTTATTTTTATTAGCTACTGATTTGCAGTATAAAATAAGTGATTGGTAAAATACAGATCCGTCTGTAATGGGTTCCCAATTGCGTTGATATACAAATTTACCTTTAGCATCATTAACAATTACATTATTAATTTCACTTTCAGGATATGTAGCCCACATCCCACTATTCATTTCCGTTTCCCAGAGTATTTCTTTAGATACTGCTCTTTGTATTTGTACTTCAAGAGGAAGTTGATCAGGTTGGAAAGCATATTCTAATTTACCTGTTTCAATTCTAATTCCATTATTAAAATCTACTTTTATCATAAATGTCTGTATATAAATTCATCAATGTTTGGAGACCATAAATCCATTGCCTCTGCTTTTATTTTTTCTTCATCCCAATTCCACCATTGTATTTGTAATAAACCATCAATTTGAGCTTGTGTAAATCTATATCTTACTACTTTACCTGGGTTACCAACCACAATAGCATATGGTGGAACATCTTTAGCTACTGTAGAAGTAGAACCAATAATAGCTCCATCACCAATAGTAACACCTGACATGATAGTAGATTTAGCCCCTATCCAAACATCATTTCCAACATTAATATTACCTTTACAAGTTGGGTGACCCATATTCATATGCCTTTCAGCTATTTCAGGAGTAACAGGGCCCCAAAGTTGAGATGTAGTTGTAATCCAGTCTGCTCTATGATTAGCGTGAAGAAAAAAATTACAATCTCTACCTATAGAGTTGTATTTACCTAATTTAACTATATACTGATCGCTCCAGGAAATTATATTAACGTTTCTATCAAAATAAGTTCCTTTATCTGCGTTCCATAAATGAATATTTTCTATCATAAAATAGTAAGGGTAGTATGTTTAGTATTTTTTATAATATTAGTTAAATCTATTTTTTCATTATCACATTCAATAAAAACATTTTTGATGTTAAACTTATTAAAACCTAAATTAAATATAGCATTATTTTTTACTTTAAAAATATAAATCTCATCTTCGATATATATATTAATAACCTCTTCTTCTTCTACATCAAAAAATAATAATCTAATAGGGGTTTGAGTTTCATCATTTTTCTCAACAAATATTTTATATTTTTTATTTTTTAAAGGAGATATATCAAAAAAATCTTTATTATGATAATAAAAAATTTCATCCGAAACAGGTATTTTTTCAATATCAAAAGGAAATATTTCATGTAAAGTATGTAACCATACAAAAGCATCACCTCCCTTTACATTTAAATAACTTTCTAAATTAATATATGAAATAAATTGAGATAAATTTTTTCTATCAAATATCATAAAATGTAATCCTACATCCCATATAGTTTTATCTCTTTTTGAAGGATAAACCACTTTTTCTCTTACAGAATTGAAACCATTAATAACATTTTTATCTATTACTAAATCATATATCATATGATAAAAATAATCATAATCAAGACCTAAAGCAATTTCACTTATTTTTTTTACCTGGTATAATCCAGCCCACCCATAATCTGCATATGTTTTAGTAATGCGAATTTTTTTATCATCATAGTTATTTTCTCTCCAAAAATACATAGCTTTAGTAGGCCAATCTAATACAGGATTATCTTTAGTAAATAAAAAATAATCACATTTTTTTATAATATATTCAGGTAAAGAAATAGGACTAACAACAAAAATATCTAGTCCTAAATTTTTAATAATATCTATATTTTTATTTAAGACAACAATTTTTTCTTCATTATCACAAAACGAACTAATTAATGCTATTTTCTTAGCTTTCATCTAAAACGATATTCTTTATTATAAAAATCTATTTCCTCTTACCACCGCCCAGCTTGAATCAGGATAAGATGATATTTTATAATCATTAGCAAAAAACTCATTTACTACTTCGTATACTTGAATATAAGGATTGTGATGATAATCATGTCCTGCTATCACACCACCTATTTTTACTTTAGGCAACCAAGCAGTAATATCTTTTTTTACATTTTCATAATCGTGAGCGGCGTCAATATAAACAAAATCAAGTGAATTATCTGAGAATTTAGTTGCGGCTTCTACACTTGATGATTTGTATTTAGTAATATTAATATAGTTTAACAATAGCTTATCAAATTGATCCTCAGCACTCTGAATTAACTCAGGTGTTTGAATTTCCCAGTATGGGTTCCATTCATCAACACAAATAATTTCTTTACAATGCAAGGCAAATAATTCACTACTAACCCCGGCGAATGAACCTACTTCAACCATCCGGGTACTATTAGTAATGAAATCATCAATTAACATTTTTAAACCAATAAGTCTATTGATTCTATTATCAGAAGATTGATAATACATTCTTGGTGCTTCTAACAATTCTGCAATTCTTTTTTCTTTATATGTCATAACGTTATTTCTTTTTACCGTATTTCTTTTCCATATATTCTATATACTTGTAAGTTTTATTACCATTATAAAACATCCAAGCAAAATAATAATCCCAAATCCATTCAATTTTTTTTCTTAATCCCATAACTTCATTTGTTGTGCCTTTGGTTTAGGCGGTTTAGGTGTTAATACCTTTCCGTTTAATAAAGCGTCTTCATATTCTTCCAAGGTAATACCCAACTGCTCAGCCACTTTCATTCTCTCGTTTTTAGCAAGTTGTTCGAAATCGGCTTGTGATAGGTATATTCCTTGAAATTTGCTGTTATGCATATGCATGTACTAAACTAAATAATTGTTTATTAATATCTATATCTTCCTTAACACTAACAATTCCGTTAATTAGATTACCTTGAGCATCAACTAACATTCCTGGTTTAGTAAGGTTTTCTTGAACGCGATTATAAATATTCCATAATTGATTACCTTCATCCTCAGGGCGATGTGATTTATTTAATTGATTAGGATTAATATCTGAACGTCCTACAAAACGCAATTTAAGAGCATCGCGTGTTAGTTTTTGTATTTGAGATATAGTAAGTTCTTTTTGTTTAAATTGAGCAAACGATTCCATTGCATCAGCTGCTAGTTCATTTATCTTACTCATTATAATAGGATAATGCTTAATGCCTTTGTTGTTATGAGGAATACTACCTACTTGCTCGCCATCAAAACGAACTAATCCGTTTGAGCAAACTTTTCGATACATTCCAAAATCGATATTCATTGCTTTCATTCCATTACATGAATTACCTACAAACAGATTAGCAATACCTTCAGTTTTACCTGATGTTGTTTTCATTTGTAAATCTGGATGTGACATTTTAATATGATGCGAATCAATTTTAAAACTAGATTTGTTTCTGTTTTCGCAAACACCTTCAAGTATCCATCCTTGTTTCATTAAATTTTTAACTGTATCAATCGTTTCGATGTACTTAGGTTTAGTACTGATACGTTGATTGTTTTTACGATATGATTCGCTTAATGTAGGAGCAAATACTAATGCTTTGTCAATGCTGTTGTTAACAGGAATGTAAGAATTTTTCATATAGAAATTTTTGATTAAATTAAAGTTAAGTAAATTAGTTTGTATAACAAAGATTATTTAGGGAAAAAGTAAAAAAATCCCGCTGTATAAACAGCGGGAGTAATTAAAATATAACAAACAAATTATTCATTAACATTTTCATATGCATAATGAATACTATCATTATGAATTGCAAAATGTACTTTAAAATCCTTATCGCAATCACGGTTTTTACTAAAATGAATTGTACGCTCTAAACCATCACGTGAACGATCAATATGCATCATAGCATCCATCATATGTTTCAAACGATTACTACCTACAAATTCTCCAGCTTTAGTTACTTGCTGAATATTAACAAATGTTGTATAATAGTTTTTCGGATTATCTCCTTTTTTATGTTTCGTTTGTAACTCAAGTAGCCATTTTTCAGCAGCGCTTTCAGTTGTGCGATATATAATTTTGTACGATTCGATTACCTCAGCAATAGAATCAATACATACAACATCATAACCTTCTTCAAATACGTGTTCCATTGTTTCTTTGAGTTGGTGTTGATAATTGTTTAAAAATAAAACGGGAACATGCTTAATTTTAGGTAAACGGCGACAATACTTGTAATAAGCAATTTCATCCATTTCAGCACTAACAAATAAACATTTGTAACCTTGCATAACAAGATTAGCCATCATATCAAGCGCAACTGTAGATTTACCTGAACCTGGACTACCAATGAGAATCATATTAGTAGCAGGCATAAGTCCACCTTCTGTACTTAATATAGTATCAAGTTCAGAATGCGTTTTCATTGGCTCAAAAATACTACTGTTAAAATACAAGTCATTACCGCGCATCGTTTTAATGATGGACGCATCGAATACTTGTTTTGCACTAACAACTTCTAATCCAGCGACTTGCTTGCGCGGACGACCTCTTTTACGTTTGTTCATACTTTAATTTTTAATTTCCGTAAATCTACGAACAATATTTTGGGTAACCAAGCTTGTTTACAAATACTTTATAACGCGTTAATAATTAACGCTCTATAAATGGTAAAAAATTAATGTGTATAGTACGTTAGAAACTAACGCTCTATAAAGTCGCGTATTTTAGCACCGCATAATATATTAAAACTAATCCCTTTTATACTTTTTTTCTTTATATACTGCGTTGAGTATTTCTTCTCTACGTGTAACAGATGGTTTAGTATAAGCTTGTCGTGCACGTAATTCTTTAACAATACCCAATTTGTTATGTTTATTCTTGTATTGTTTAAGCGCTTGGTCTATGCTCTTATATTTTTGTACATCAACAATTATCATTTTTTATTTCGCTTTATTTTAATGCCAAATATGGTGTACCACTCTTTGTAGATGAATTTATCATTTATTTCATCATACATAGGTGCGTTTTCTAATTGAACAGAAATTATTAAACACCCAATCATTAAATATGCAAGAAAAATAATTATCATATTATTTCCAATCATAAAAATCTTGTAGTATATCTTGTTCACTCATTTCAGCGTACGGCTCATAACTATCGTAGCTAAATATGTCGTTAATATAATTACTAATTGTTTGTTCATCAACACCATTTGCCTCAAGAATATCTGTTATTTTATTGATAGCGTAATTTTCATTATACGCATCCTCTTGAGATGTGTCTTTTAGTTTAATTTTATGTTTACGAAAGGCGTAGCGTTTTAGATTAGCTGGGTTCATATTGAGTATATTTTTTTCCTAATTGTTTAATAATTTTAATTGCATCTGTAGATGATATAGCAAACATTTCTCTATTCTCATTAACGCGGATAGCATCAAGATAAGAATGTATTTCTTGTTCTAATTCATATGAATTAAAACATTGAAATGAATAAACAGGAACCCAAGGTGTTGGTACACCAGTAGCACCAGATATTTCTTTAGCACGTTCATCTACATTACGTATTGTCATTCCTATTTTAACCATCCCAGGAATAGATTTATTTACTAATACATAAACAAATTCAGTTGGTTTTAAATTACCATCAGCATCAACAGGTGAATCTTGATAATATTTTACTTCTTCCCATCCTGCCCATCCCGGTTCGTTACAAGGAATAAGAGTAAACGCTGTTGCCTTACGACAAACCTCTTCAGAAGATAATTTATCAGGATCTAGCCATTTATAAAAATGGGATTGTTCAGGCGTTATGCGTTCGAATTTATTCATTTAACTCTAGGGAATTTATAGTTTGAAAAATTATAATCCTCCATTGCACGGCGTGTTTGTTCCATAGCATTAGGATTAGTTGCCAAACGAGATACTTTTAATTTTCTCATCCATTTAATAAACGCAGGGTCATTAAATGTTTTAGCACGTTCATTTTCAATTTGCTCAAAACGTTCAAATGTAATGTTATTTAACATATGCTTATTCATTTTTAGGGTTTACATGTATTAATACTCATAAGGATATAATTTAACTTCAGGACAAATAGGATTATCTTCCCAATCCATCCAAACACAATACTTATTTCCTTTATATTCATACAACCATTCTTGAGAACCATTTGATTGCATTTCATCATATTCATTTATATCACAAGGCCACCTATCAATTAAAGTACCTTCTTCTATAATTTCATTAGGTAAATAACCTTCATTTTGATTTTGTTTTTCCCACATTACATCATTTGGGTCTCTATCGTTATTGTATATCATAAATTATTATATTTTATTATCTATCTTGTTCAGTAAATCCAGCGCTGTCTGTTTTTGGGCCATTGTCAATAATTTCTTCAACTACAATCTCACCATTTACAAACCGACTAACACTGCAATATTCAATAGTATCTAATTTACTTACTTCATATTTTAGTTCGTTAAGTTGCTCTTCACTTTCAAGTGAACCACACTCTGTTGCAATTGATTCATATGACTTAATTCGATAGGCCGCATACGGGTGTTTTAGTTCCTTTATTTCCCAATCATCATCAGTTAATTCATTTAACTTTTTATTCCTATTCTTAATTGTAGCGCTGTAGTGATATCCACAATTAGCACAGTTGATATATTCTTCGCCTGTCTTGTAATAGAAATCAGACGTTGCTTCTGTTTTACAATTAGGACATTCTATGTAATCTATAACTGAACCCATATATTTTAATTTTTATTTGTTTTTAATTACTCTTTGCTTTTGACTTTTTTTAATTTTTTTATACGTATATATTATTTAGCCGTTTTAACTAATGGTGTACAAATATTGATTAACATTTCTTCAGTAGCATCATCAACCTCACCCCCAGCTACATCTTCAACTTCAAATTCATTAGTAAAGTAATCATCAAATGATTCATTCCAACGAACAATATACTCCTTACCTTTATAACTTAAAGTAAAAACATTAGTTGTATAGGTAGAATGATCTTCAACCTCAGGATATTCTACTACAGGCAAAGCAACAGGTGCTTCGTAGTGTTGTTTTAGGAAATTAAGTAGAGGTTGGTGCTCTTGATCCCACTCATTAAAGTGATTATAGTGGCTCAACATAGTTTTCTTGTAATTATCAATAACCATATCCCAATCATCTTTAACATTATTTAAAGCTAAAGAGAGTTCAACTAAAGCGGCATCAGTAACGTTTTTATTTGCACCACCAATATGCCATTCAATGATTTCGTCTTTACCTAATACACGGTATTCTTTATAGTCATAAACAGTAAATACATCTCCACTGTTTAATTCCATTACCCATTCAAAGTTAATTTTGTTGGCGCCTTCATTATCATCATACTGTGGTGTACCTAATACTTTAATAAGTTTGTTTACTGTGGTATTAATCACACTATCGTGAAATGATGTACCAACGGGAGATTTAAATGTTGCTTTCATATAACCTTTATTTTGTTTTTATTTAATTAAATTTACGATTGTTTCTTTGGGCGACCACGTTTGCCTCCTTTTTTAACATACACTGTTGATTTTCTAAGTGCTGGATCCATTTTTGGTCTGCCACGTTTACCTCCTGTTGGGACATAAACTTTAGGTGCTTGTAGCATATTAGGGTCTTTGCGGGGACGTCCTCGTTTACCACCTGTAGGAACATACACTTTTGGTTGTTGCAACTGAGACGGATCTTTACGTGGACGACCGCGCTTACCAGTACCCTTACGCTCTAAAATAGCTTTTGCCTTTGCTTTACGCTTAAAATATTTGGGATGTACAATTAATGCATCAAGGTAAAATGAACGTTTGGCACCATTAGAATCGGTACACTCAAACCCACCGTCGCGCCAATGAGGAGTATTTGGTTCGTGGCGCTGAACAAAATAGAAAATGGGGGTGTTATTGGTATCGCTATCAGCATATTGTGCAGGAAGCACTTCAATACCAGGTTTAAAATCAACGAGATGTTGTTCATTGGCGTCAAGCTCAAAGGCTTTACGGGGAACAACGTTTGCGGGAATTTCAATAACTTTCATAACCTATTTAATTTTAATTTGCGTAAAGATACGAACTGTTTTTTGGGTAACCAAATTTACTTTTTTATTCAAAATAACCCGGTGTTTGGTGCCATACACCATTAATACAATTCTCCACAACGTAATCTCCGTTGTATCGTCTGTTTTCGGGTAATACAAGCCATACCTTAACATTATTTTCTTCAATCTTCAATTCATCACCATCCCACGCTTGTTCAATTGTGTCTAATTGCTGTAATTCGTGTTTTGTAAATTGTAGTTTCATATTAAGCTAATTTATATTTTGATTGTTGTTTAGATGGTTCATTGTACACGGGTAATTTTGTTTTGAAGAACCTTTGGATACTATGTACACCCATCCATTGTACATCTTCCCACCTTCCATTAACGTCTTTAACGTGAAGTCTCCACATATTAGGTCCACCAAAATCACTCATATCTTTAGCGGCACCTATGTTACCTTCCTCTATTACAAAATTACTAATACCATTCGAAGCTGTGTAAGTGTGTTTCATAACCTTTATTTTAATTTTTATTTGTTTTTGTTACGTGCCCAATTCTTATTGGCCTTTTTCTTTTTATCTACTATCACGCGCTGACGGAATCTTCCATCGTACGCACCCTGAGCAACTTGCTCTTTACGTTTACCGTTATTCATACCTTTTATTTTACGTCTTTGTTCCACGAATCTTTACAATGTTTTGTCCAACGCGCTACGCGCCATTTAGTATTTAATTCACGTTCAATAGAATCCTTTTCAACCATTTCTTCTACATATCTATCCCAATCTGCGATACGTGCATTTTCTGCTACTAATGCTTGGTATAGCTTGGTATCTAACTTGTCGGCAACTTCTTTGTTACTCAACTTACCATTCATTTGGGTAAAACCCAAGGCATAAATCAATTCATTCAATTCTGCCTGATTTAATTCTATTTTCATATTCTTCAATTTTTTAATTTCCGTAAAGCTACGAACAATTTTTAACATAACCAAATCTGTTTTTCGTTGTTCTTTTATCTTTACTGCCTTATTGGCATCCGTAAAGCTACGACTAATCCCTCTAATAACCAAGCGTTTCGCAACATTTCTTTTGCGATTTTTATAGAGCGCGCGTTTCTAACGCTCTATACATATGATATACGGATATATGCATCGACGCAAAAAATCCGTAAGCTTCTTTGGTTACGTGAAAAAAAGGTCGTACCCAAAAGGGTATAACCGGAAATGCGGAGTATATAAGGATATACTATCGGCATTGGGTACCGTTGTCTCTCTGTTTGTTGATAATAAGTTTTTTTTCCACACACGCCACATATATGGACGTCAATGCGCGGGGGAGCCCAAACTTGTTCGCGCGCGCCCCATTAAAGGATGCTTGCGGCTCGCAAAAGGACGTTTACGACCAAAAAAAGGCAAGCTTATTCGCTTCCACCATATTCTTGGTAATCTATGTCTTCTGAGTCAAAATCATCGTATTTACCCTCTTCTATTTCACCAATCAACGATTCTATGCCTGTTATGGCCTCTTCAAGTTGGGTGCCAACTAATTCATAGGCATCATGATACAACCCATCATTTTCGTTGTGGGATAATTCACTATCAAAATCCTCACTCATTTCCTGTAATTCGGATTTGAATTCATTTAAATAAGCTAGTAATACTTTGTTATCCATTATTTATTATTTACTTGATTGATACTAAATATAATCACCGGCCCCCCTCCGACACCTAGGGTAGGAGGGGGTGGTATAAGCGGTGATGGGTAATGTTACTGGAGGAACAACAATTATTACTTGTTCTCAGTAGCAGTAAGTTCAGTAGTTACTTTTTTAGTACTACCTTTTGGGCGACCAGCACGTACAGTAAAACCTTGTGCTTTAAGAGATTCCCAACGAGCTAAACGTGCTTGACGTGCTGAACCAGGAATGGTAGGACGGCCACGCTTAACGATACTTGTTTCTGTTGTGTTTGCTTTTTTGCTTGACATAACCTTTGTTTTATTTATGGTTTAAATTTACTAATTTATGTAATGTAAAGATACGACTGATATTTCGGGTAACCAAATTTATTTTGTCCATACTTTCAATCCAGGAATTGTTATATATTGTTTTCTACCTTTTACAATGTTGACCCCAAGTGATTTCAATTCAGATTTTTTAAATCGCTTTAAGTTAGTATTTTTAATTATAAGCATTCCATTGGCATCACCTTTATTATTCCAGGTAGCATTGGTATACTTATCGAAAGGATAAGGATTACATTTGTTGTTAGCTTTAATAACATCACCTACATACAATGCAATATCAGTACCAACAAGCCCAAAAACAACACCATCACCTTTTTTTGGAGATAATCCATTTAATGTAGGCCACAATATTTTTTCACCTTGTATACATTTAAGTACATCATCTATACTATTTGTTGGAATGTAAATACAATTTGCTTTTGATTTTTTACTAATTTTCTTTGACATAACCTTTGTTTTATTTATTAATTAATTCCCATAAAGATACGACATGTTTCTCAGGTAACCAAACTTACTTTATCGGGTGGTCCCCCACCCCCCAACACACACACTGCACCCACTAAAGGTACGACCCCTTATTTACCCCTCCAAATACTTGTTTTATATACTTATATAAGGCGTCATATGAGAGAGTTGGTTGGGCATGGGGAAAAGGGCACATAGCCACAAACTCCGCTAGTCCCCATTTCATTATCATTTGTCACATACAATATTGATATGAGTAACTACTGCTATACATAACTA
>Ga0194122_10003444_pt1 | contig 16153 bp, 9 predicted proteins | sample TA2MahCa10mmetaG_FD_155487 | JGI IMG/M metagenome (GOLD analysis project Ga0194122, IMG submission 155487) | Freshwater microbial communities from Lake Tanganyika, Tanzania - TA2015021 Mahale Deep Cast 10m | ecosystem: Environmental > Aquatic > Freshwater > Lake | place: Tanzania: Lake... | reverse complement strand
TGAGCGTGGCCAAATGCATAATCTGCAATGAGAATGGGCGTTAGACTGCGTTCAAGTTATCAGGCGTAAGCGCCTACTTTCACGGCACCTTTGGTTTTTGTGCGAGCTTTGTTTCTTTGTCCACGGGATAGACGGCGCGCTGCTTTTCGAGGCCGCTGACCAGGCCCTGCATTAAACGCTGGAGCACCGCGGGCTCAGTCGCGGCGAGGTTCTTCTGCTCGAAGGGGTCAGCCTTGAGATTGAAAAGCTGATAATGCGAGCCCTCGGAAACTTCGCTCGGGAAGTAATGGTAAATCACCTTCCAGTCCCCGTCGCGGAAGGTCGTAAAGTAATCCGTGCGGTGCGGGGCGTGCGGGTAGTGCATGAGGAACTGCTCGGGCCGGGCGGCATCGCGCTTGCCGGTGAGCAAGCTGTCGAGGCGTGCACCGTCCACCACGTGGCCCTGGGGCGCGGTCTGGCCCGTGAGCGCGAGTATTGTGGGGAACAGGTCATATACGGCCGCCTGCTGGTCTTGAATGCTGCCCGCCGCGATGGGCAACCGCTGCTGAAAAGCGTTTGCCGCATTCGGCTTCGCCCACGCGGCGAGGAACGGCACGCGCACGCCGCCTTCGTAATGCGAGCCTTTCTTCCCGCGTAACGGCGCTGCGCACGCGACGGCGTGCTGATGGCCGAGCGGCGCATCGGAGCCGTTGTCGCCGAGGAAAACGATGAGTGTGTTCTCCGCCACGCCGAGCTTCTCCAGGTTCGTCATCACATCGCCGAGCGATTTGTCCATGCCCTCGATGAGCGTGGCGAAGGCCTGCGCATTGGCGGGCTTGCCGGAGTTGGCGTAGTTCGCGGCGAAGCGCGGGTCGGAGTTGAACGGCGCGTGGACGGCGTATTGCGGGAAGTAGAGGAAGAACGGTTTGCCGGCCTTCACCGCGTCCGCCACATGGCCGTTGGCTTCGAGCGTGAGCGCCTCGGTGAGGAAGATTTCCTGGCCGTGATACTTGTCGAGCCCGAGGACGGCGTGTGAGGCGCGCTTGCCGTTCTTGCCGGGGACGCCGCCGAAATGCTGCTTCCCGTAGTAACTCGCGGGCGCGCCGATGGACGCGCCGCCCACGTTGACGTCGAAGCCCAGCTTGGTGGGATCCGCGCCGTCGGAATTGCGCGGGCCGAAGTGCCCCTTGCCGACGTGAATTGTCTGGTAGCCGCCCGCCTGCAAGATACTTGCCAGCGTAAGGTCGCCACGTTTTAGGCCGCGCCAGTTCCAGTCCGGCGGGCCATTGGGGCCGGCGTTGTTGTTGTCCGGGTTGATCCAGTTCGTCGTGCGATGCCGCGCCGCGTTCTGCCCGGTCATCAGCGAGATGCGCGTGGGCGAGCACACGCTCATGCAGTAGAAGTTGTTGAACCGCACACCGCGCGCAGCGAGCCGCTCCATGTTGGGCGTGCGGTAGTAGTCGTTGAGGGGATAGCGCTTCGGCTTGCCGGCGTCATCGGTGAGGAAAGGCACCGACGTGTCCATGATGCCCATGTCATCCACGAGCATGATGACGACGTTGGGCTTGGCCGGCGCGGCCTGAACCCAAAGCGCGTGAGCGAGCAGAAAGGCGGTGAGCAGGCAGAGGTGTTTCATGCGGGGAGAATCGCGATGATGGAAACGGTTGGCGAGCGTGACCTCAAGGTGCGGGCCGCGGGGTGGACTACTTCGAGATTTCAAGAATTTGGTTCGGCGATGCGGCGCGGTGCAGCACCAACGTCCTCCCCATCAACCCGCGGTAGTAGGCGTCGTGGAAGTAGAAGATTTCTGCGCCGAGGATGAGCGAGGGGACGATGATAGAGTCGGCGGGGAACTTCTTCGTCACGCCTTCGCCGACGGGCTGCCCGTCGAGGTAAAGGCGCACGCGCCAATGGCCATCCACCGGCTCGGCGGTCATGGCGACATGCTGCCACTTGTCGGCGGCGAGCGTGGCGTTGGAGATAATGCTGTCGTTCACGTTGATGCGCGCGGCGAGTTGATACGGGGCTTTCTGCCCGTGGAGCCCGAGGATAAAGCGCCGCGCGCCGTAGCCGATGATGTCGCCGCGTCCGCCGTGGTGCGCGCTGCCCATCACGGGCGCGGGCTTCACCCACGCGGCGAGCGTGAGGCCGGGAATTTTCCCGCCGCCGCCGTGATGACCGGTGAGCGCGAGCGGCAAGGTGTCCTTGCCGGTGTAGGCGGAGTGGCTGAAATAGTGGCGGTTCAGCGAACTGTCTTGGCGGAATTCCTTCCGTCCGGTCGGGTTGTCCGCGAAGCGCAACGCGGGGCGTCCGGCATCCGTGACCCAGTCCAGGTTCGCGAGGTCGAGGTGCCCGAGGCCGCCACCGGTGCCGTGGTTCAACACGACGAGTCCTTTGCCTTCGAGCATCCGGTAATCCGCGATGGCTCCCGCGGGCGCGGCGGGAGTCGGCGCGGGCGTGTCGTTCGCCTTCGCAAGCACACCGCTCGGGAGTGCTTCGCCGTCGCCGAGCTTGCGGAACTCGACTTCCGTCACGAGCACATCGCCGGTGCCCGCGTTGCCGAAGGCCAGTTCCAGCGCGCCCGCGTCCTCGGGCACGTCGAAGACAAAGCCCTGCTTGCGCCAGTCGAAGGTGCCGTTGCCGGTGAAGTGGCGGGCTTCGGCGAGGCGTTGGTTCGTCTTGGCCTGCAACGCCGCCAGTTCGATGCGCCCGCCGGGGCCGTGGACGTTCGCCGCCTTGACCAGCGCGGTGACGAGGTAGCGGCCCTTCGCGAGCGGCGCGGCCTTGGCCACGTTGGCTTTGCCGAAGGAAGCGGGGCCGAGCTTCATCGCGAAGCCGCTGCCCGCGCCGCAGTTTTTTTCCAGCTCGTAAGTTGGCCGCACGTTATGCCCGGTCATGAACGGTGTGCGCCCGTAAATCCACGTCTCGCTCATCGGCACGTGCTGCGAGAAGGTCAGCTTCGGCCACTCGTCGGCAAAAATGTAGTGATGGCGCGGGTCGAGTGTGGGCGAGTCGTAGAGTTTGGAGGCGTCAAAAACCGCCTTCGCCTCGGGCGCGGGCACGCCGGTGTAGCGGTATTTTACCTCGATGCGCGTGCCGGGCTTTGCGGTCTCGGGCGCGAAGCTCACGCCGGTGTCGTAGAAGGCCGCGCACACGGCGGTGTTGAGCTTGCGCCCGCTGCTCGTGCCGCTGCTGATGTCGTATTCCACCGCGGGCGCGACTTGCATTTCCTCCAAGTGCAGGCCGAACCAAACGCGCGCGCCGCCCGCCGTCTCGAGGTCATACTGCGGGCCGGGGTCTATCGGATAAACGGGCCGGTGATAACTGCCCGCGCCGCCCGCGCGTTTCGCGACGAGATACTGCCAGCGGAACGGGTCGAGCGGTGTGTGATGCTCGAAGTCAAAGCCGTAGCGAAAATGAAACGGCTCGCCCGGCAGCATCTCCAGCGCGCTCTCGATGTCGTAGGTGTAAGTGCCGCGCCTCGCGTCGTAGCCGACCGTGAGCGTGCTCTTCGTGGTGAACCGGTCCTTCACGTGCCGCGCGGACCACGTCGCCTTCACGGTCGCGCCGCCGCCGCTCGTCTCGGGCGCGGTCCACTTGCTGTCGGCCTCCTTGAACGCGCCTTGATTTTCCAAGCCCCAGTGCGAATCCCACGTGAGCTGCGGCTTGTAGCCGGGCCGCAGCTTCGCGAAGACGCTCGGGTCCTTCTCGTAGTGCAACTGGAGAATCGGCTCGTGCCCATCGAAGACAAACAGCCGCCCGCCGAGGAACGGGCGCACGGAAAAGTCCGGGCGGTGCGGCCCGGGCGGCGGCGGCGTGATGGACGGGGCGCGCTCCACGAGCACGTCGCGGAACGTGACCTTCGCGCCGCCACTGGCCGCGATGCCCGCCGCGCCCCTGGCCAACGGCAGGAAGCGGTCGTGCCAGCGGATTTTCTCCGCGCCATCCACGCTGACCGAGATCTGCGCACCCTGCGCGCTCGCGGAAACTTGGATTGGTTGGTTGAGCTTCACCGCGCACGGCACGACCTGCACGTAGCCGCCCTCCGGCCACTTCACGAGCGCGATACACTGGAAGCGATGCGAGAGTTGCGCACGGAAGCCGGCGTTCGTCGCCGCGCGCACCAGCAGCGCGGCCTCGAAACCATCGTCGCTGAACGTCTTGTCGGGCCACGCGCTCCAACCCTGGCCGAAAAAGCGCGTGCCCTTCGCCGCCTCGTGAATCGTCACCGTCGCGGCCACGTGCGTCTCATCGAGCACTTGCGGCGCGACGAGGCCGGCCCACTTGTCGCTGGTCAGCGTGACGGAGCCATCGGCGAAGATTGGCGATTGGGCTGCCGGAGGAAACGGCTTCCAATCGGTGAGAGAAGTCGCGGCGGTGAGCAGTTGAGCACCCACAACGCACAGGAAAGCGAAACAGAGGACAGGTCGTTTCATGGCTATCGCAGTAACTCAATCCGGTCGAACCACGCATCGCCGCCCATCGCCGTCGGGGCGAGGCCGGTGAGCGTGAACGAACCCAAATCCTTCCACAAGTCGAGCGTGACGGTGTCCCACTGGCGCGGGGCGGTGGGGCCGGTTTCGCGGGATTGCCAATTCGTCGTGTTCTGGCCGGCGTGGTAGCGGCCGTTGCGGTCTTCGGCTTTCGGCCATTGGCCGGAGCGGGCGAGTTCAACCATCACGCCGGCGCCGCTGGCCTTCCAACTCAGGCGGAGGAAACGGAATTCGTTTGCGCCGGCGGGCTTTTCAACGATGCGGAAGTTCCAGCCAGGAAGTTGCTTTGCCGCGCGCTGCGGCGGCGTGACGTGCAGGCAAAGTTTCCCGGAGGAAGCCCCGGTGCTCACGACGGTGGCGGTGCCGGACTCTTCCTTGAGCAGCGCGGCGAAGCCCGGTTCTTCATCGAAGAGCACGAGTCGGCGGCCCGCGTCCGCGCCGAGGTTGCTGCGAAGCCACGTGAGCAGGCTGGCGAGGTCGGCGGGCGTGAGCGTCTCGGCAAAGCTCGGCATCAGCGAGCCGGCCACGCGCCGGACGCCGGTCACATCCTTCCGCAAAAGCACCAACTCCGCGCCGTTGGGCTGTGCGAGTGTCAGGCTCGTCGCGCCATCGTCCTTGAGCAGGCCAACGACGGAGCCGGTGCCGCGCGTGTCCACCACGGTGGTTTCGTAGCCGGGGCGGATGCGTTCGTTCGGCAGCAGCAGGTGGCGCACGAGCGTCTCTTCGGCCACGCCGAGTTCGCCGAGCAAGTCCGGGCCGAAGTCGTGGCCTTCTTTGCCGACGCGATGGCAGGTGGCACAGGCAAGCTTGAAAATCTCCTCGCCGCGCTTCGCGTCGCGCGGGCCGTGGAGCGCGGCGGTGAACTTGCGGAACGTCGCTTCGCTGACTTCGGTGATGGTGGCGACAGCGGGGCCGGTGAAAACTTCGCCCTCGCTTGCAGTGGGAACGAAGGTGTCCTCCAGCGCACGGGTGGCGTTGCGGACGGTGGCGGCGGGGCTGGCGGCGAGTTTGGCCAGCGCGGCGCGGGCGGATTTGTCGGTGAGCGGTTTGCGCGGGGCGTTCTTGCGGCCGTTGGCGAGACCCGTGAGGACGGTGGCTTGCGTGGGCTCGGGTGCGCTGGCGAGCCCGCCCAAAGTGCGGGCCAATTCGGCTTCGTCGCGGCGAGCACCGACGGCTTGGGCGAGGCGGTTGAGGAGCGGGGCGCTTTCGCCGGGCTCACGGAGAAGTTCGGTGAGCATCTCGCCGCCGCGCTGGTGGAGGGAGGAGAGAATCGCCGTGTCCATCCACCGCACGTTGAGGCGCTCGCGGGCGTAGCGGGCGAGCATCGCGAACGCGCGCGGGTCGCGGCTCTCACCGAGGCTGAGGGCGAACTGGATTTGCACGCGCGGACTGGTCTCGACAGCGGCAGCGGCCAGCACCGCGTCAAGCAACGAGCGCCCGCCGTCGTGGGAGAGCCAGCGGTCGGCCAGTTGCAGCGCGTGGATGCGAACTGCTTCCTCGGGCCGACCCAGAAACGGCTGCAAATCAGCCGGCTTCAGAGCGTTTAGTTGGTCGAGCGTCCGCAACGCGGTGATGAGCGAGGAAGCCGCGTTCCTGCCGCCCAGCCGTGCTTTGACCGCTTGCGCTGCGGTGTGGTCGTTGCGTTCGGCCAGCAAGCGCTGCGCGGTTTGCCGCCGCCAGAGGAGCGGACTGGCGGTTTCCAACGCGAGCGCGGTCGCGTCGAGTTTGCTCATGTCCGCGGCGGGCGCGGGCGCCTGCTGGTCGTACGTGAGGCGGTAGATGCGGCCGCGGTCGTGGCCGGCGTAGAGGCCGTATTGCTGCTGGAGATGGCGCGGGATGGCGGAGTAGTCCTCGATGATTTCGCGATAGTAATCCACCACCCAAATCGCGCCGTCGGGCCCGTGCAGCAAGTGCATCGGGTGGCTCCACTGGTCCGTGGTGGCGGCGAACTCGGACTGCTCCTCGCCCGGCGCGCGGCGAAGCGTGAGCGCCGGACCATCCGGCACGACGAGCGCGCGGTGGATGAGGTTGCCCGAGGGTTCGCAAAGGAAATACTGGCCATGCAAGCCAGGCAGTGCGTGGTCTTGGTAAAGCAACGGCCCGCACGCGGCGGTGAACCAGCCGTCCGGCTCGCTTTCCGCCGCGCCGTATCGGCTCTTGTAGTATTGGAAGTAGGCGGGGTCGTCGGCGCGTTTCTGCCGCCACGGATGCGGCTTGGAAATGGAATAGGCGCGGCGGTCGCCCACGGCGACTTGCGGCGTGCCGGAAGCGATGTCGGGGTTGCGCGCGAGGTAATGCCACGGCAGCGGCGCGACGAAGAAACTGCTGGTGGTCGTGACTGTGAAGCGGTCGCCCGCCTCGGTGAACGTGAAGCCGAACGTGTGCGTTTGCCCCGTGACCGGTTCGATGGCGCTGCCGTCCGCGCGGATGCGGAAGTCGGAGCCGGGCAAGTTCACGGGCTTCGCGAGTTTCGGCCCGGTGATGGGACCGCCCGGCCAGCCGCGCCCGAAGTAAATCCAGCCGTCCGCGCCCCACTGTGGCGCGTTGATGCCGCGCTCGAGCTCGCCCGTGCCGAAGCCGGTGAAGAGCGTCTCGCGCACTTCGGCGACCCCGTCGCCATCGCGGTCGGCGAAGAAGAGGATATGCGGCGCGCAGGCGACGATGAGCCCGCCCCGCGCGGGGACGAGGCCGTAGGCAGGCGGGAGGTTGGTGGCGAAGATGGTGGCTTGGTCCATGCGCCCGTCGCCGTTGGTGTCGGTGAGGAGCTTGATGACACCGAACGTTCCCTTCTCGGCGGCGTGCTTGTGCTTCGCGTCGGCCTGCACGCGGCGCACTTGGGTGTCGAGCTTGCCGGTCTGGTTGAGTTCCTCGATGTCGAGCTGGCCGGCGAGGTTGTAGCCGTGGAGTTCGCTCACAAACATCCGCCCGCGTTCGTCCCACGCGATGCCCGAGGGCGACGCGAGCAGCGGCTCGCTGGCGACGACTTCCATGCGGAATCCCGCGGGCAGCTTGAACGCAGCGGCACTTTGCTCGGGCGTGCGCGGCTTGGGCGCGTCGGTGGGCGGCGGGATCTGCGCGTGATTCGTTACGACGGTCAGTGCCAGCAGCAGTGCGACGGCAAAGTCCCGGCAGGGCGCGTGGTGAAAGTGGCAGGCGGCGATGCTCATGCGGGCAAGACAACTTGGGCGGACTGCTTTAACTGACGCGTGGGCAGCCCGGGGAATTCAGGATGGCCCAAAAGGGTCATCTCACGCGCGCTTCGCCCGCGTACAGATTCATGGCTGATCCCCGCAGGAACCCGATCAGTGTTTGTCCGCTGCGGCGTGCGAACTCGACGGCGAGGCTGGACGGCGCGGAGACGGCGGCCACGATCGGCACGCGCGCGGCGAGCGCCTTCTGCATGATCTCGAACGACGCACGGCCGCTGACCAGCAGGATGTGCGCATCCAGCGGGAACGGGCCATTGAGGAAGGCCCAGCCGAGCACCTTGTCCACGGCGTTGTGCCGGCCCACGTCCTCGCGCAGCACGAGGAGTTCGCCTGCGGCCGTGAATAGAGCGGCGGCGTGCAGGCCACCGGTCTGGGCGAAGGTGGCCTGGAGGATGGCCAACTGCCGCGGTAGTTCCAGCAGCGTCGTCGGGGCCACGCGGACGGGGGACTCTACCGGCGGGAAATGCTGGTGAACGGACTCGATGGTCGCCTTGCCGCACAGTCCGCAGGACGACGAGGCGAAGACGTGGCGGGTGAGTTGGGCGAAATCCACACTTACCGATGGCGCGAGGAAGACGTTCAGCGTGTTGCCGAGATGTGCTGCTTCGCCTTGTTGGCAGGGTGCGATCTCGATGATGTCTGCGCGGCGTGTGACCAGCCCTTCCGTCAGCAGAAAACCAGCCGCGAGTTCTGCGTCGTGACCGGGAGTGCGCATCGTCACGGCCACGCTTTGGCCGCGCACGCGGATTTCCAGCGGCTCCTCTCGGGCGAGCGCGTCGGTTTCCCGGCAAGGCTCGCTCCCGCTGCGCCAGCGGGTGATTTCCGCGCGGGTGATTTCAGGCGAATCAGACACAGGCGATGCGAAACTCACTTCCGCCACTCGTCGATCACCGACGCGATGAGCGCGGTCCAGCCAGTTTGATGCGAGGCTCCGAGGCCTGCGCCTGTATCAGCATGAAAGTACTCGTAGAAGAGCACGTTGTCGCGCCAGTGCGGGTCAGTTTGGAACTTCTCGTTCGTGCCAAAAACGGCCCGGCGGCCTTGGGCATCACGCGCAAAAATACGAATGAGCCGTTCGGCAAAGCCACCGGCGAGTTCATCAAGGTTGATGGGCGTCTCGTCCTCCGAGCAGTTGGGAATAGTGAACTGACCGCCGTAGGCTTTGCGTAGCTTGCGCAAGGTCTCGATCATCATGAACGTCGTCGGGAACCAGATCGGCCCGCGCCAGTTTGAGTTGCCGCCCTTGAGCTTAGCAATGGATTCCCCCGGCTCGTAGCCGATGTTCCGGTGGTCCAGAACGTAGGGGTGTTGCTGGTGGTGTTTGGAGAGGCTGCGCAGGCCGTAGGGTGAGCGAAACTCGCCGGGGTTCCAAATCACGCGCAACAGCTGGTGAATTTGCTCCGGGTTCATCACGGCGAGGACGTGGACCTTCTGGCCGTTTTCTTCCAAAGTGGTGACGCACCGTTGCACGAGGTCGGCGCGGTGCTCGAGAAACCAGTTCATGTTCGCGCGGAACTCCTTGAACGGTTCCAGCCACTTTTCCTCCAGCCGCTCGATGGCGAACATGGGGATCAGCCCGACGAGCGAGCGCACGCGGAACTTGTCGTACCGCCCGTCAGGATGCCGGAGCACGTCGTAGAAAAACCCGTCCTGCGCATCCCACATTTCCAAGCCGCCACCGCCCATGTGCTTCATCGCGGAGCCAATATAGACGTAGTGCTCGAAGAACTTGGTGGCAGTGGCCTCGTAGGTTTTGTTCTCCTTCGCCAGCTCGAGCGCGATGCGCATCATGTTCAGGCAGAACATGCCCATCCAGCCGGTGCCGTCAGACTGCTGGAGTGTTGTGCCATCGGGTAGTTTCTCGCTGCGGTCCAACACGGTGATGTTGTCCAGACCGAGGAAGCCGCCCTCGAAGACGTTGTTGCCTTCGCGGTCTACCTTGTTGACCCACCACGCGAAGTTCATCAGCAGCTTGTGGAAGCAGCGTTCGAGGAAATCGCGGTCCGCCTTGCCACGGCGGACGCGATCCATGTTGTAGACCCGCCACACGGCCCACGCGTGGACGGGCGGGTTCATGTCGCTGAACTCCCACTCGTAGGCCGGAATCTGCCCGTTTGGGTGCTGGAACTGCTCGAACAGCAGGAGCCAGAGTTGCTGCTTGGCAAATTCCGCGTCTACGAGCGCGAAGGGCACGGCCTGGAACGCCAGGTCCCACGCGGCAAACCAGGGATACTCCCATTTGTCTGGCATCGAGATGATGCGCTTGGAGTTCAGGTGCTGCCAGTGACGGTTACGAATCTTTGCGCGTGACTCTGGCGGCGGGGCGGCGGGGTTGTCGCCCGTCAGCCATTTGCTCACGTCAAAGCGATAAATTTGCTTGCTCCACAAGAGGCCGGCGAGCGCTTGGCGTTGGATGCGTTTCTCGTCGGCGGTGGCGGTCTTGGGCGCAATGGACTGGTAAAATTCGTCGGCCTCGTCACGGCGCGTCTGCAGCGTGGTTTCAACTCCGGCGAGTGGCCGCGCCAGCGCACGATTCATCAGTCGCAAACGCACGACGGCGGATTCGCCGGGCGGCACCTCGAAACGGTAATCAAGACATGCCTTCGTGCCGACCTGTTGCGGGTTGATGCACGACTCGCCATTGATGAGGTGGCGATGAAAGGCGTCCTTCACGTGGGAGCTGCGATTTGACGCCCCGGGGCCGAAAAGAAGTTCTGCGTTCGTCTCGTTGTCCGTGAAGAGAGGACGGCCACCAAGTTGTGCGTAAAGCTGATACGTGCCGAGCCGGTAGTCGAACGGCAGCCGCTCGATGCTAGGACAGCGAGAATCATCCGCGACGAGCGTGAGATGCGTGCGGGAAGTTTTACCGATGCGAATGCGCGGTTTGGGATAGGTGTCGTTGCTCCACGCCCAGCGATTGCGAAACCATAAGTGCGGCAGGAGCCGGATGGGCGCGGGGTCGGGGCCGCGGTTGATGGCTTCAATGCGGATGCAGATGTCCTCCGGGCCCGCCTTGGCGTATTCCACGAACACGTCGAAGTAGCGATCTTCGTGAAACGCGCCGGTGTCAAGCAGCTCAAACTCGGGATCCATTGGCCCGCGCCGCTGGTTTTCCTCGATGAGGCGCTGGTAGGGGAAGGCGCACTGCGGGTACTTGTAGTTCCATTTGAGGTAGGAATGCGTCGGGGTTGAGTCGAGGTAGAAGTAATACTCCTTCACATCCTCACCGTGATTACCCTCGTAGGGCGTCAGTCCGAAGAGACGCTCCTTAAGAATCGGGTCACGCTCGTTCCACAACGCCAGTGCGAAACACATCACCTGATAGCGATCACAAATCCCCGCCAGCCCGTCCTCCCCCCAGCGGTAGGCCCGTGAGCGCGCGTGCTCGTGCGGGAAGTAGGCCCAGGCATTACCGTCTGCGCTGTAATCTTCACGCACCCCAGCCCACGAACGCTCTGAGACATACGGCCCCCACTTGCGCCACGGCGCGTCTTGCTCGCGCGGCGTTTCGTAGAGGCGTTGGTCTTCCTTGGTTTGATGCACAGCGGGGCCGGAAATGACTGAATAAGGCTGCGTCGGCGGCAGGTTGAGTTCAACCTTAAAACGAAAGCTGCAAATGGGTTTCCCCTTACTTGCGCTTCAACCGGCGGGTCACCTTTAACTTGCCGTAGTTGTGATTCCGCGCCCGGCGCCAAACAGCGCCAAAATTTTTCAATCAGTGTCTGTGTTGCGCAGGAAAAATTAGCTCAGAGATCAGCACCAGTCAGGTGAGTTGGGTGCGGGTCAGCTGGCTTTGGGGTGGGCGGTGGCGGTGCCGTCGAGTGCGGCCATGCGCCACTCGGATTCCTGCCGGAGATAGACCGTCTGCGTGGGGAAGGCGAAGCTAATGCCCTCGGCGTCAAAGCGGCGCTTGAGCTCGAGGTTCAGCTGCTGAAAGCCCTGCAGGTATTCCTTGAAGTCCTTGGAGTTCCACCAGTGAACCACCAAGATGTTCAGTGAAGAGCTTTCAAACTTGTTGAAGCTGATGATGAGGTCGCTGGTTTTCGGGTGCGGCTTGTAAATCTCCTCGATGATCTGCATGGCCCGCTGGACCTTTTCGGCCGGAGTGTCGTAGGTGACGCCGATGTTCATCATGGTCTTGATGTTCGGGCGCTCCGCCACGTTGGTGATGGCAGCGTTGCCCATGGTTTTGTTGGGAATGACCACCAGAAAGCCGTCCTGGTTCCGCACCCGCGTGCTACGGAAGCCGATGGTCTCCACCGTGCCGTCAATGGCGTCGAGTTGGATGCGGTCGCCGACTTTGAATGGCTTGTCCACTAAAATGGCCACCGCGCCGAAGAGGTTGGCAAGGGTGTCCTGCGCGGCTAAACCCACCGCCAGGCCGCCGATGGACAGGGAAGCAATGAGGCCAGTGACGTTGAAGCCCAGGTTCTGCGATGTGACCAGCGTAGCCACAATCGCCACGAAGACCTTGAGGCTCTTGCCGATTAGCGGCAGCAGTTGTTTACCGAACTGCTCGTTGTCCCCTGCGGCTCGCTCGTGCCACCAGCCCATCCATACGTCCACCAGCTTCAGCAGCACGTAAGTGATGGATAAAGCCACGATGACCTTGAGGCCCTTCGAAAAAACCGCCGCTACGCCTTCTGGCCAAGAGTAGATTTGCATCCCCAGATGCAGCAGGATGACAAACGACGTGACCCGCACTGGCCCGCGCAGTAATTCGATGATGAGGTCGTCCACCGTGGTCTCCGTCTTGCTTGCCCACTTTTTGAGCCGCCCGTTAATGAAAGTGTCCAGCCCCTTCGAAAGGTAAAAAGCCAGAAAGACATAAATCAGCGACGCGAGAAACTGCCACAACGGAATGCCCGCCAACGGGGCCACTTGTAACGCCGGAAACCGGTCGAGCCCGAACGTTAACCACGGTTCTGGGGGCGGCACTGGTGCGGCCGTCGGGGGTGCGGCTGCCTCCGCCGCCCACGGCACGGCCAAGAGGGCGGTCAACCTGAAATAAAAGTAGCGGTTCGTCATGAGAAAGCTTCGCGTAAGTTTTTCTGCTCAGGCCGCATCTTGCGGAGGCTGGCATGTGTGATTCAAGCCACAGGTATGATGGCGTAACATCGTGCGAAGAGCTTAAACTTATGTCGTCGCCCCGAGCAAACTCGCTTTGGTTGCCGCGCGCGGCGGTGTATTCCCAGTGAAAACCTCGACTTCACTGCGCACGCCACGGTAAGAATCACTCACGCAATGGAAACGTTGGCTACAGTCTTTTTCGCGCTCGCGGTGCTGCACACCTTCGCTGTGAAGCGCTTCGCACACTGGGCGAGCAAATATCCTCCCGGCTCCGTGCCGGAAAACATCCTGCACTTCCTTGCCGAAACGGAAGTCGTCTTCGGTCTTTGGGGAGCGGCGCTCTTCCTCGGCATCGCCGTGCTGAAAGGCTCGGTGAAAGATGCCGTCGCTTACGTCGAGGGGCTGAACTTCACAGAACCCAAATTCGTATTCGTAGTCATGGTGGTGGCGGCTACGCGGCCCGTGGTCCAACTCGCCGAAACCCTCATCCGCCTCGCGGCGCGCCTGCTGCCGCTCTCCACCGGCACAGCGTTCTACGTCGCCGCCCTCGCCCTCGGCCCGCTGCTCGGTTCCTTCATCACGGAACCCGCCGCCATGACCCTGCTCGCGCTCGTGCTTAAGCGCCGTTACTTCGACCGCGGCATCTCCTCCCGGCTGGCCTACGCCACGCTCGGCCTGCTCTTCGTCAACGTCTCCATCGGCGGCACCCTCACCCACTTCGCTGCGCCGCCCGTCCTCATGGTCGCCAGCAAATGGCACTGGGACACCGCCTACATGTTCACGCACTTCGGCTGGCGTGCGGCGGCGAGTTGCGTGCTCTCCACGGCGCTCATGGCGTTTTGGTTCCGCCGGGAACTCGCCGCGGTGGACAGCGGCGCAGACACCAGCGAGCGCGTGCCCGCCTGGCTCACCGGCACGCACCTCTTCTTCCTCGGCCTCGTCGTCGCGTTCGCACATCACCCAGATGTTTTCTTCGGCGTCTTCGTGCTCTTCCTCGGCGTGGTGACGGCAACGAAAGAGTATCAGGACGAACTCAAACTCCGCGAAGGCCTGCTCGTCGGCTTCTTTCTCGCTGGGCTGGTCACGCTAGGCTCGCTCCAAGCCTACTGGTTGAAACCGCTCATCCAGAGCCTCAACGGCAGCGCGCTCTACTACGGAGCCACCGCGCTCACGGCCGTGACGGACAACGCCGCGCTCACCTACCTCGGCTCGTTGGTGGAAGGCATCTCCGACGAACTCAAATACGCGCTCGTGGCCGGCTCCGTCACCGGCGGCGGACTCACCGTCATCGCCAACGCGCCTAACCCGGCCGGAGTGGGCATCTTGCAAGACGCGAAAGTGTTCGCGGGCGAAGGCATCAGCCCGCTCGGCCTCTTCTTCGGTGCCTTAATGCCCACCGGGGTCGCCATCGTGTTCTTCTGGCTGCTGCACTGATTGCGGCGCCCCGCGTTTCTTCGACACAGCCTGACCGCAGGCCCCAACAGGCGGCGGGATGCAACCCCTTCAGGGTTGTGCACCATCTCCACCCGCACCCAAGGTAGCCTCGCTGACTCGGCAACCTTGGGCTGAGCGCTAAAACCACGGTTGGGTGGGGTTGGCGTTTCGCCAACCGGCCAAAATGCGCCACCTCGGCACTGTGATTGGCGTCAGCGCAACTATGTGCGCCATCAGCGTCACTGGAATTGGTGCAAACGTGGCTGGGGCTGAGGTCAGCGGGACATGGCTCGCCGTCGGCGCGTGGCTAGGTTTGGTCCAAGCGTCGAGGGGTGAGGTGTCAGCGTAGGTGGATTCGGCATCCGCGCGGACGGTCTCGTCCGAGGACCGTGCCAGGCGAGTTGCGTCACCCGATCTTCCCTCCACCGACATGGCCCGCTACCGTTCCGGCGCGCGATGCAACGGCTTGGAAAAAACCACGGCGGCTACCACGGCGAGCGGATAGACATCCACCAAGTCACACGCGCCGCCACGTGCGCCGCCCAGCGGCACGGCTGGCAGGTAGCGGCGTTACCCTTTGAAGCTGGCCGTGAACTGCTGACCTTCCGTCGAGATGCGGCTGGCGCCCGGCGAAACGTTTATCTCTCCACAGGCATCCACGGGGACGAACCAGCGGGGCCACTCGCCATCTCGCGGCTCTTGGAGGAAAACCTTTGGCCCGCCGAAGCAAATCTCTTTGTATGCCCCTGTCTAAACCCGACGGGCTTTACGCACAACCGCCGCGAGAACCAGCACGGCAAGGATCTGAACCGCGACTACAAGCACTTTGAGACGGCTGAGACGCGCGCCCACGTCGCCTGGCTTGCGCAACAGCCGCCCTTCGACCTCGTTTTTTGCCTGCATGAGGATTGGGAAGCGAACGGATTTTATGTCTACGAGCTGAATCCTGATGGTCGGCCCTCTTTGGCCCCATGCATGATCAAAGCGGTAGCGCAACGGTGTCCGATTGATCTCGCGGAAGTGATTGAAGGCCGGCCGGCGCTTGGCGGCATTATCCATCCCAGCCACGACCCAGACTCGCGCCCACAGTGGCCGGAGGCGTTCTGGCTCCTGCAACACAAGACTCGCCTCAGCTACACGCTCGAAGCGCCGTCAGACTTTCCACTCGCGACCCGCGTGAACGCACTGATGGCGGCGGTGAATGCAGCTTTGGTGCCGGAATGATGGAGTGCGGCCTACAAGCTCTGTAAATCGCGCCCTTTTGACGCTCACGCATCGGTCATCAGCGCGGAAACCGGGCCAGCTCCGAAAGCCAGCGCGGGAATGGTGAGCCCAGTGCGGCCCAGCGGGCGCTGGGGAACCGGTGGCTCAGCACTCATTCGCGCGCGGTGCTGCTGGTAACGGCTGGCTTCACGAACTCAATGAACGCCTCGGCGGTGTGTGGGGCCTTGGCATCGAGCGTCGTGGCACGGATGGGACAGGGTAAGTTGAATGCGCTAAGGGTTGCGTCAAAACGGATCTCCAAGACGCCCCGGTCACTGCCGGCGGGCAGGTTGACCGGCGCGGCGCGCAGTCCCTTAAAGTGTGGCGGCGGGTGCAATTCCACGCGCACTGCTTCGGTGATGAGGGATTTGTCGCGACGCAGGTGGAACGGCACTCTCACTGTGCCGCCCAGCTGGACGCGCACGGATGCGGCGTCGAGTTCCAGCTCCAGCATGCCTGCCTGTGTAATCACAATGACTTGGTCGTTCTGCTCGTTCTGCGTATAGCTGACAATGTGGTCGGAGCCATCGTGGTCGCGCAGCTTGCCTAGGAGCATGACCTGAGTGCGGCTCGTGCGGCCCAGTTCCATGCCCGGCGGAAAATTGACTTCGAACTCGAAGTGATCCTCGCCAGGGGAAATCTCCACGGGCGGCGCGGTCACGCCTTGCAAATGCCGGCCCTGGCGGTCGGCCAATTTCGCGACGA
>Ga0194122_10003435_pt1 | contig 16199 bp, 20 predicted proteins | sample TA2MahCa10mmetaG_FD_155487 | JGI IMG/M metagenome (GOLD analysis project Ga0194122, IMG submission 155487) | Freshwater microbial communities from Lake Tanganyika, Tanzania - TA2015021 Mahale Deep Cast 10m | ecosystem: Environmental > Aquatic > Freshwater > Lake | place: Tanzania: Lake... | reverse complement strand
GATCAGGCAAGTTAATTCCAAATGCCCTTTGGAACCGACCAGCCCTGAAATAAACTTCATTGGTGGCTTGATAGATCACAAAATGGCGACGGCTCATGAAGTTATCGATAAATCTTGGAGCCTCTATCTCATTGCTTTTCCCAAAGGTCGTAAGGACGGTGATCTTGCCAAAAGTCGCAGCCGCCTCGACATCCGCCTGCATATAAATAAAACGGCCCGATTTGAGATCTGGCGTATCCAGGTGAGTTTGAACAAATCTAAAATCCCCACCGGCATTTAGCCAATCGGGAGTTTTAACAAGTCCGTAAACAAAATTCGATTCGTTTTCCCTTTGCCAAGTGCTTAGAACCTCTTGGGAAAGGGCTCTTCCATAGGATGTCACCAACCCACCACCATTGGGACTTACATGGCAAGTGATGCAGTTGGCATATCCGTGTCTAATCATTTCAGGAAAGCCGAATAAAAGACTTTCTGAAGCGGAGATGAACAAAATTAGAAAAATCTTTAAAGGCGAGCTCAAAGCATATTTCCTTCAAGAGAAACTTTAACAACGACCTCTTCTCCCATCGTAACGCTCATGTATTTTGGGGTCGAAATTCCAAAATCCCCCGTTTTAATTTTAAACTCATGAACTAAGGACAAACGAGATTCCTTTTTTTCGACGGAGACTAACCCTGATACAGGCCTCTCTATCCCATGGAGCTTAAGTTTGCCTTCGAAGGGAATTTGCTCCCCTTTAAAATCTGAGGGCAGACTGAGCTTGGTATAAGTAAATTGACATTCAGGAAATTTAGGCACTTCTAAGTAGTTTTCTTTCATGTGTCGATCTCTAAGACTTATTCCAGTTGTTAGAGAGTCAAGCTTAAGGAAGACGACCCCCGTAATTTGGTTTTTGTCGACGCTGATATTCCCTTTAAGGGCTTGGGACTCATTTTGTCTGCCGGAAATTTTTAGGGCTCCGGGGGATGCTAAAGCGATGAATTCAACTTTTCCTTCCACAATTTGTAGTGAAGAGGCAGAGAGGTTTTGACCGAAAAGAAGAAAAAGAAAGTTAAAGACTATCCTTATTGTAGTTTTCATTGTGACTCCATTCTTACAAAGCTTTTTCCCTGATGTTTTTCAAAGGTAGAGGGGAACTTTTGGGGAAAAAGGGTACTAGCTAAGATCTCACAAGAATCGGGGATTCTTGGGCCTGGTCGATTAAAGTATTGGTTTCCATCAAAAATGAAAACCGCTCCTTGTTTAAAAGCTCTTAAGTGGCGGAGGTTTTCCCTCAATTCTTTAGAGGTTCTAATCTCCTCAATCGTTTTGGGAATAGAATATCCGCAGGGAAAGATGGCCACGTAATCGGGATTGGCTTCTTGTATCTCGGTCCAAGCAAGGGTTTTAAACTTTTCAGGTTTTGAAAGAATAAGCGGCTCTCCTCCAGCTAGCTTCACCAGCTCTGGAATCCATCCGCCACCCACCATCAAGGGTTCAAGCCATTCAAGACAAAGGACTCGAGGTCGCCCGGGAAGATCAGTGCCCACTTTGGAATTAACCGCATTTAACCGTATCCAAAATTCGGTGATGAGATCTTTGGCCTCGATAAGTTTGTTGGTGGCAGTTCCAACCCGCAGAAAATCTCGATGGATGTCATCTAGGCAGTGGGGACTTAAAGAGCAAATTTGTGTTGAGGCTTGAGAAATCTGGCAAAGTGCTTTTTCAACGTCCTCTAGCGAAATGGCACAAACCTGACATTGGTCTTGAGTTACGATGAGATCTGGAGCCAAAGTCCTCAACTTTTCAGTATCAATAGTATAAATACTCAGACTTTTTTGAATGAGAGAAATGAGATCATTGTGAATCTTTTGCCCTTTTTGATGGGGATCTATGTTTGGGCGAGTGATTCTAGGCAGGTGGGATAGTCCTTCGGGGAAGTCACACTCATGAGAAACCGCGATTAAGTTTTCTAGTAGGCCCAAGCGGCAGAGAATCTCGGTGGCGCTGGGTAGCAGCGAGACGATTTTTAGCCTATGGGGTGAACTCAAACTCATCGGGAAGTTATAACAGGGAATCCTGGGTAGTGGTATTTTTCTTGGAATTAGAGTAGAACAAGCCCCATGATTTCAGCTCAAAAAATTCAAAGTTTAGTGGAAAAAGCGCTTCCCGGTTCTCAGGTTCAAGCCGAAGACACCACGGGAACCAATGATCATTTTCAGGTGCTTGTGATCTCCAACTCCTTTGAAGGAAAAGGCATGGTAGAACGCCATCGAATGATCTACGCTGTTTTGGGTTCCGAAGTAGGCGGTGCCATTCATGCATTAGCTCTTAAGACGATGACCCCAACTGAAGCTGGAAAAAAATCTTAAAAGGAGAATGACTTATGAGTACAGATATTCAAAACAAAATTGCTGAAGACGTGAAAAACCATAAAATTATCATGTATGTAAAAGGCAGCAAGGGAATGCCGATGTGTGGGTTCTCGAAGAGAGTTATGGATATTTTTACCGATTTGGGAGTTGATTTTGAGACTCGAGATGTTCTTTCAGATCCTGAAATTCGAGAAGGGGTCAAGCAATTCACCCAGTGGCCGACTATCCCTCAAATCTTCATTAATGGAGAGTTTGTCGGGGGTTGTGACATCGTGACCGACCTTTTTATGAGCGGTGAGCTAAAGAAGATGGTTGAAGCCGCAAAGTAGTTTTTAGGTTTTTGCTCTAACGAACTTGAAGCTTTCGACCGACTTAGATAGTCTTAATAGATGAAAACTTTATTCTTTTTTCTTTTAAGTTCGGCCTTGGCTTTTTCTGCAAAAAAAGAGGCGCCTAAATTTCTAACCATCGAACCCGCTAGATCGATCTCGGTGAAACTGGGAGCGAGCGTTGTGACTACGGTCACCGTAAACATTGACCCCATTTTCCACATCCAAGCAAACCCTGCGAGTCAGCCGAATTTAATTCCAACGACCATCAGCTTTCCAGAAAAAAGCGGGGTGGTTTTAGAGAATGTTACTTATCCTGAGGGAACGACATTTCGTTTGGAAAACTCGGATAAAGACCTGATGGTGTATGGCGGAGAGGCCAAGTTTAAAGTCAAGTTCCAAGCTAAAAATGCAAAGCCCGGAAGAGTTGATATGGTGGGAACATTTAAGTTTCAACCTTGTAACAGTACGATATGTTTTTTCCCGACTCGATACGAGCTAAAAATTCCGGTTCAGGTTGAGAAGTAGGCTCTGGGATGTCCAAACCTTTAAGCCATTTTGAACATCTTTTTCCGGAAGTTATTTTTCAAGCTACAGAGAGTTTGGGAGGCCGGTGTACCGGTAGGTATATCCCCTTAAATGCCATGGAGAATCGTGTGTATGACATCTCCATGGAGGAAGAAGAAAATCGGATTGTTAAATTTTACAGGCCAGGCCGCTGGAGTCGAGAGAATATCGAGGCTGAGCATCAGTTTTTAAAGCGGGCCTTTGCAGCAGAAATTCCCGTAGTCTGTCCGTTGGAGAAAGAGGGCAACACTCTTTTTGAAATCAATGGAATCTTTTTTGCGATTTTTCCCAAACGTCCCGGTCGATTGGAGCCCGAACTCAATGAGGAACAGTTAAAGAGGCTAGGAAGATATTTGGCTAGGCTTCACAATGTCGGTGCCGAATTAAAAAACTTACCCAGAGTAAAGTTGACTCCGGAACTTTATGGGAGAGGTTGCATTCGGATTCTTAAGGAAATCAACCAACTTCCCCCGGGAAATTTAGGGGCGATTTATCAGCAGCTTGTTTCTGAAATTTGTGATCGCAGTGAGCTCTTTTTTGAAGGGGTAGAAAGCATTCTTATTCACGGCGATTGTCACGCGGGAAATATTCTTTGGAAGGGGAATGACCCTTATTTTATCGATTTTGATGACATGCTTTACGGTCCTCCGGTTCAAGATATTTGGATGCTCATTGGCGGGGATGATGAATATGCAATGAAAAATCGGGACAAAGTCATCGACGCCTATCTAGAGATACGAGAGTTTGATGAGCGAACTTTTAAACTTATTGAGCCTTTAAGGGCCCTAAGACTCATCTGTTTTAGTTCTTGGATTGCTCAAAGGCGGGAGGATGGGGCTTTTAAGCAGGCTTTTCCCCAGTTCGGTACGGAAAAATATTGGCAGCAACAATTAGAACACTTGTCTCTGCAGCTTGAGAGGATTAAAGCACTAGAGGAGTATTAGAGAGGTAAAAAGATCGATGGAAGTTAAAAGCAATAAAGTTTTACGCGGAGCTGTCATTGGTTATGGATTTATTTCAGGCCATGGCCATATCCCAGCTTATTTACAAAGAGCTCAAGAGAAAGGTGATGTTGAGATTGTAGCCATAGCAGATACCTGTGAAGCTAGACGCCAACTCGCTTGTGAAAAGCTACCCGATGTTAGGGTTTATACCGACTACGAAATTTTGCTCGAACAGGAGGCTGAAAACTTAGACTTCATTGATATTTCTACCCCTCCCGTGTTTCACGCTCAGATTGCTCTAGCCGGATTTAAGTATGGGTTGCATGTTTTGTGTGAAAAGCCTCTAACAGTTTCGATTGAAGAGGCTCAAGTGTTAATGAAAGCTGCCCAGGAGTCGAAAAGAGTTCTTTTCCCCTGCCACAACTACAAACATGCTCCGGTGGTTAAAACGATAAGAGAAATTATTGATAGCGGTAAAATTGGAAAAGTTAGGTCCTGTACTTTAAACACTTTTAGAAATACCCATGCTAAAGGGGTTAATGAATGGCGAACCCATTGGAGACGTGAAAAGCGTTTTAGTGGTGGTGGGATTGCGATGGATCATGGAAGCCATACTTTTTACCTTACCTTTGATTGGATGAATAGTTATCCGACCCAAGTCACTGCAAAGATGAGTATTTTGGAACCAGATCGGTACGACACCGAGGATAATTTCTCTGCGGTTCTTACTTTCCCTACGGGGTTAGCCCACGTTCACCTCTCATGGACTGCTGGGGTGAGAAAAGTGATCTATACCGTTCAAGGCGAAAAAGGGGCTATCACGGTAGATGACGATGAAATCCAAATTGCGACTCAACAAAGAACCCAAGGGCCTGATGTGGCCCAAGGGGCTGTCCAATGGCAAGTTGAGAGAAAAAATATCTCTTCCGATTGGATGGATGCCAGCCACGTAAGTTGGTTTAATTCGCTCTTTGACCAATTTAAAAAGGCGATTGAGGCCGCAGATTATGTTGGGAAAGAGGCTAAAGAGGCCTATCTTTGCGTTCAACTGATTCAAACGGCTTACAAATCTGCTTCTGAAGGGTGTCGAGAGCTCCCCTTGGCAGCCCCTGTGTTATGATAAAGTGAAGTCAGTTTTTGGAAGAGGTGGAATCTTAATTAGGACTTTGCTAATAGTAGAGCCTATTTTTATGTGGAGAGCCCATGTCAGCCTATGATTTTGTTAATACTATCGTACTCTTAGGAATATTAGCCTTGGTGGGTGTGGCTTATAGCGTGAAGCTGATTCTTAAAGGCCGAACCCAATATGACCGAGTGAATCGTCAAGGTGGAAGTGTTCTGATGGGGCGAGGGATGATGGAGATCGGGTATTGGGCGTTACAACCCATTGCAAAACTTCTCGTTTTTCTTCACGTGACTCCTAATCAAATTTCCTGGGCCTCTTTAGTTTTTGGGGGGCTGGCCGGTACCGCTCTCGTTTATGGTTATTTTGGTTTTGCGGCCCTTTTTTCCTGTTATTCAGCCTTTATGGATTGCTTGGATGGCATGGTAGCTAGGATGACAGAAGTGGCCTCGGATGCAGGAGAGGTTTTAGATGCTGCTGTCGACCGCTATGTGGAATTCTTCTTTTTGGCAGGGCTTGTTATTTATTATCGAGAGTTTGCTGTATTTCAACTCATTGCCTTAGCAGCACTCGCAGGATCTTTTATGGTGAGTTACTCAACAGCAAAAGCCGAAGCTCTTCACATCCCACCTCCTCCGGGAATTATGAGACGTCCCGAGCGAGCTTTCTATTTAACTCTAGGAGCAGCACTTTCTACTTTCTCCATTCCCCAATTGGATGCTTATTTTAATTTTTCGAAACCGGTTGGATATCCGCTTTTACTAGCGACTTTTGCAGTGGCAGTTCTTGCTAACATCGCTGCTATTGAAAGGTTATGGACCATCGGTCGCGCAGTGAGAGAGAGGGAAGCAGCAGCACAGCTTCAAGAGCTAGATGAAGTTGCCTCGGAGCACGGCGAAGTTGTGATGTTCTCTTCTCCCGAAGAGGAGCTAACTCTAAATTCTCAAGAGCCTTAAACTGTTCTAAGCTTTTATTTGATCCCCTGAAAAGTTGATGTATAAGGTTCGCCTATGAACCAAAGTGCCATTTCTCAACCTCAAAACCAGAAACCTAATATTCAAACCTCTGTACCCGGCCCGAAAAGTCAGTCTTTAAGAGCCAGAGAAGATCGAGGTTTAGCTCCTGGTTTGCAGGGGTTTGCCTTGATGGCTGGTATTGTGGCCGATTCAGCTCAGGGCAATACGGTGACTGACGTTGATGGAAATACTTTCCTAGATATCATCGGCGGGATTGGGGTTAATGGGCTTGGCCACAGCCACCCTAAGTTTGTTAATGCGATTAAAGAACAGGTTGAAAAGATTTCGGTGGGAAGTTTTACTTCTGAATCTCGAGTTGAGCTATTTGAAAGGTTACATGAAAAGGCTCCGGCTCCCGGAGTGAATCGCGCCCAACTTTACTCAGGGGGTTCAGAGGCCGTGGAATCGGCCCTGCGGCTCGCCAAGTGTTACACCGGAAAATATGAGTTTGTCAGTTTTTGGGGGGGATTCCACGGCAAAACTATGGGAACTCTTTCTTTGATGGGTTCTGATTTTAAAGATAAACTTGGCCCCATGGTTTCGGGAAGCCATCAAGTTCCTTACGCCAATTGCTACCGCTGTCCTTTCAAAATGGAGTACCCTTCTTGCGGAATGGCTTGTGTCGAGTTCATAAGAAAGCAACTCAAAGTGACGACAGCAGGAGAAGTGGCCGCTTTTATCGCCGAGCCGATGCAAGGAACGGCGGGAAATATTATTCCTCCGAAAGAATTTATGCCGGCAATTAAAGAGGTTGCTAAAGAACATGGCGCACTTTTAATCGTCGATGAAATGATCACAGGATTTGGTAGAACAGGTAATTATTGGGGCTCTCAACATTCGGGTGTGGTTCCCGATATCGTGACTTTAGGAAAGCAGTTTGGGGGCGGATATCCTATGTCGGCCCTTCTTTCTCGAGATGAAATTGTGAACACCAAACCGTGGTCCAATGCTTCGGGATCTTCTTCAAGTTACGGTGGTAATCCGCTTGGAGCCAAAGCCGCTGCAACTGCCTTAAGAATTATTGATGAAGAGGGGTTGGTTGAAAACTCTCGAAAAATAGGCACTTACTTTTTAAATTTACTTAAGCCTTTTGAGGAAAAATATTCTTTTGTGGGCCAAGTGCGTGGTGCCGGTCTTTTTATGGGCATTGAAATGGTTAAAGACAAAAAGACTAAAGAGCCAATAGCTAAATCGGTGTGTAATCGTATTTTTCAAGAACACTTAAAGCGAGGGCTTTTGACTATGTCATATGCTCCAAGCTTTAGGATTCAGCCTTCGATGACTATCGATGAGAGAACTGTCGATAATGTGGTTGGGATCATGAAAGAAGTTTTTGATCTCGTCGAAAAAGAGAGGCTTTGGGCACAAAGTTAAAGGCTGATATCCGAAAGGGGTTAATACCCTCGGAGTTCTTTGGCGATATCTTCCGGTGTGGTAAATCCGCGGACTTTTCTTGCCGCTTTAGAAATAATGTCAGCAATACGTTCGTCAGAATTTGAAGGGTTTCTAATAATGCCGTTGCGTTCGATGAGTCGCTTAGTAACTATAAAGGCCATTCGGTGATTAGCATCGTTGAGAAGATGGCTCCCAGCGATGTCTCGAATGACGACTCCAATTTTTTCCCAGAATGGTTTTCGATAAGAGGCATTAATCATTACCTGTTCGAAGGATTTGCCTGGAATCGGGGCGATGATGTGTTGGTCGGTTGAAAGGCTCCTTGCTATGTCTGCCATTTCTTCTGGAGTCATTCCCACGGCAAAACCGCCGTAATTCGACTTTTGCCTGACCAGCAGAGGAAAGAGAGCTAGGCATCGTTTTGAAATCGAAGCATCCGGAAGTCTGGGACGAGTATCCCCCGCATTTAGGGAGTGAGAGAATAAAAAGACTATAACTAAAAGGATATAACTCCTGCGTGCCTTAGGTGCAGCCAATTTGAGTTGTGAGGGATTCATTCTGTAATTATAAATGAAAGGGGGTGTTTTAATAACAGGGATTCAGAAAACCGTATTGATATTATAACCCTGGGCGAAGTGAAGGGGCAGGGTTGTCATCTTCCGGATCGACTCCTGGGACAATGATGCCGGCTTTCTTTAAATTGTGGTTCCAGAGCATATCAATGCTAAAAGCCACAACTACAGCGTAAGTAGAGCCCCATAAAATATCTAAAATGTAGTGGTGATTTAAGTAGACGGCTGAAAAACACATCAAAAGATAAAATCCGATAGTAAACTTTTTTAAAGCTCCAAACCTGAAAGCGTAATAAACGGCCATCAAGGGGTAGGCGATGTGAAGCGAAGGAATCGCTCCATGCACATCGGCCGATTTTCCATACCAGTTCACAAAGATAGGAAGCCCCACTAGAGTATCGAATCGGGCGCACCCTGCGACGTTGGCTAAAACATCGGTTCGAGCAGGCCCTAGACCATAGAGAGCCACATACCAAGGTGGAGAGGCCGCATACCAGTAATAAGTGGAATATCCAATCATGTTCAGCCAGAAAAATCCCCACATCATTTGAGGGGATCTTAAGAGAATGCTCCGAGGGTGTCTTAAGTAAGTGCCCGTTCGACTCGCCCAGAAGCGAAAGTAGGCGGCTGTGAAAACATAGATTGGAATAAAAATGATGTAAGCCAAGCCACAGAAAAAATCGAGAATAGGGTGAGTGTGAATTTGAAACCATTCATTGGGAGTCATCTTGCCCGACGCGGTGGGGATTCCAAAAAAATATTTGTCAAACTCGTAAGGTTCTCTGACATGGATCGGGCCGCGAATATAGTCGGCGTAATAACGTTGGCTATCGTAAATAATGCTAGTGAGAAAAAGGGGAAGAGTGAATTGAAAGACGGGGTAAAGTCTTGGCCCCAAATAGTAAAGAAGGGTCGGTAACAAACTACTAATAACGAGATCGTTTCTTAATCCATTAAGTTTGTGTAGAACGGCCCAATAAGTGGCTAAAAGTAGGAAGGGGGTAATTTTTTTATTGAGAGGCAGATTTTGCCACCACTGTGACCATTCTTTTCTAAAAGAGTTCATTTTAAAGATTTAGACCAATACCCAACTTTAGAATTTTTGTCTCATTGTTTTTGTTAAAGGCATAACAATAATTAAAATAGAGTCGATCGAGGGCTGTACCCAAGTTTAGCACTACGCCGCCGGTCGCTACTGGAAAAACCCCACCCTCACCATGCCAATTTTGAAGCCCTCCACCGGCTTCAAAGATTAACCCGGGGAGAAGTCGGATGCCGCCAAGAACTTCATAGTTGGAGATTAAAAAACTGCTATTTGCCGATCGTTTGGCAGCGAAGGCGCCGATTTCGCCGCGAAGAACAAATAACAATAGGTCGAGTTTGGGTGTCCAACCCAAATCAATTGAGGAGCTTGAGTCGATCGTCTTAGGCGAAGTTTTAGCGTAACCCAGCTTGAAATTGGCTAAACTTAGGGGGGAGGCCTGACTTTTGGGTGCGGCGCAGCAAGCACAAAAAAGGACCAACAAAGCGGTTTTTATAAAAAGTTTGTTTTTCATGGGGGCTCCTTAAATTATTTTAATTATAAGGCAAGAAACCGATTGTCGGGGTTTAAAAACTCCACTATTTATTCATAGGTATATTGTGGCTCGGCCCTGTGCGACGGACTTTTGCAAACCCCGTCAGGTCCGGAAGGAAGCAGCGGTAGCAGAAAGATTTGTGCGACGCAGGTCACCCGAGCCTTCTTTTCTCTCTATATGGCCTATTTAGCAATAGCAAGAAAGTGGCGTCCCCAATGTTTTGAAGATCTGGTGGGACAAAGTCACGTAGTACAAACTCTGACCAACGCTATTCGTTTGAACCGAGTTTCTCACGCCTATCTTTTTAGTGGTGCCAGGGGGATTGGAAAAACATCGGTAGCTAGGATTTTTGCTAAGGCTCTTCGTTGTCCAAACGTTAAGGATGCTATCCCATGTAATATTTGTAGTGAGTGTACTGCGATTTCAGAGAGTCGTTCGGTTGATGTAGTTGAAATTGACGGGGCCTCAAACAATGGTGTCGAGGCCGTTCGAGGTATCCGAGACAATGTAGCTTATGGAGCTGCCACAGGAACGTACAAAATTTATATTATTGACGAAGTTCACATGCTTTCGTTGAGCGCCTTTAATGCGCTTCTTAAAACCTTAGAAGAACCACCGGCCCATGTGATCTTTTTGCTTGCTACGACTGAGGCTCAAAAAATTCCGTTAACTGTTTTGGGGCGTTGTCAGCGGTTTGAATTTAGAAGGCTTACTGGTCAGCAGATTATTAATCGAATCGAGCAAATTCTTGAGACCGAAGGGATTGTGATTTCTGAAGAGGGGTTACGATTAATTGCAAGCCATAGCGATGGAAGTCTTCGAGATGCTTTGTCACTTTTGGATCAAGTGCTCTCCTACTTTGGAACCCATCAACAAAAGGTTTCTTTTGATGAGAAACAGGTGGTTGAGGCGCTAGGAATTAGCCAAACCAATGTTGTTTCCGATTATTGGAAGTTTATTATCCATAAAGATATCAAAAGACTGCTGGCTTTAATTTCTGAAGCCTATCTTTCGGGTGTCGACTTAAAGCATTTTGCTGAACGTTGTTTGGAAGAGCTTCGTTTTCTCTATTTGATACAGGCGGCTAAGGATTCCAAAGAAACTTTAACTGCCGAGTCTTTAGATGTTTCCGCAGGAAGATTTAAAGAGCTGTCTTCTTTGGCGGAAATTTGTTCTTTAGTGCAGCTTGAGAGAATGGCACAGATTCTTTCAAAAACGATTAGCCAAATCTCTTGGAGTAGTTTGCCGAGGTTTGTTTTAGAAGTAGCTTCGGTTCGCATGACAAAATTAGAAGAATTAGATCAATGGCAGCAGTCGATTCCAGACGCTTCTTCCGGGGATAAAAATAAAATCCAAATGACTGAGGATGGAAGTGCGGCAGAACCCGAAGAGGTTGTCCCAGAAAAAAGAGAACTCAAGTTGGCTCCTAAACTTGAAGTGGTTTCTAAACCTGAAAAGATGCCTCAAAGAATGATGGAAACGCCGGCCCCTGCTATAGAGGAGCCGATGCCCGTGCTTGCTAAGGACAGATCATTTGAGGCGAGCGGAGAAGCAACGCCCGAAGGCCATTGGAGAGCCTTTGTCGAGTTTGTTATGAAGAAACGGCCTTTATTGGGAGCATTACTTAATCACGCTAGTTTTAAGTTGGACAATCTAAACAACGGAAAAGCGGTCACTTTGGGATTTGGCGAAGGCAGTTTTTATGAGAAGCAAGCGAGTGAAAACAAAAACGTTCAAGACACTACAAATTTTCTTAAAATTTTCTTTGGGTCCGAATCGTCGTTAAGTTTTTCTAACTCAGGGGTTAATGTCAGGCAAAGTTTAGAAAAAGGACGACAACAAGAAGAGGCAGCTTTACGAAAAGATGCTTTGGAGCATCCGGCAGTTTCTCAAGCTAAGGAAATCTTTGGTGCCGAGATTGTCGATATTCGGGTGGAGATCTAATGGCATTTAAAAATGGGAACACAGCTCGCGGGCTAAAAGCACTTGATGAGATGATCTGTGAGTTAAAAAAACTGCCTGGAGTTGGTGAGAAGACCGCAACGCGGTTGGCTTACTTTATTTTAAGACAGCCTGAAAGCTTTGCTTTGACTCTGTCTGACTCTATTAAGAACGCCCGAGAAAGACTTCATTCTTGCAGTCAGTGTTGTACATTTACGGAAGAGGTGATTTGCGAAATTTGTAACAACCCTGAACGATCTGATGAAATTTTATGCGTAGTAGAAGAGCCGTCGGATATGATGGCCTTTGAGAAAAGTCGACAGTTTCAAGGGAAGTACCATGTTCTTCATGGCTCTTTGTCCCCTTTGGATGGGATTGACGAAGGAAAACTTAAAATTCGAGAGCTTCAGAATCGGATCAAGCAAGGGCAGGTGAAAGAGGTGGTTCTCGCTACCAACCCGACAGTGGAGGGGGACACAACGGCCTTGTATATTGCAAGACTCATCAAATACAATGACATCAAGGTGAGTCGAATAGCTCACGGGATCCCGGTTGGGGCTGAAATTGAATATTTAGATGGGGCGACTTTAGGTAAAGCGCTTCAGAATCGTGTTTTGTTATAGTACGGTAAGGAATAATGTCGTTTATTAACTACGCTGCTAAAGAGTTAAATTGTAAGATCGTTTATTACGGTCCTGGATTGGGAGGAAAGACTACCAATCTTCAGTATATTTACAACACGACGAATCCCGACAGTAAAGGCAAGATGATTTCATTGACGGGGGAAACTGAGCGGACATTATTTTTTGACTTTTTACCGCTAAATATAGGTGAGATTCGAGGGTTCAAGACTCGATTTCATCTTTATACGGTTCCGGGTCAGCATTTTTATGATGCTAGCCGAAAGTTGGTTTTAAAGGGGGTCGATGGAATTGTGTTTGTAGCCGATTCTAACGTTGACCGAATGGAAGACAACCTTGAGAGTTTAAAGTCTTTGGATAGCAATTTGAGGGAACAGGGCTATGACATGCACCAGATTCCTTTTGTTTTCCAATGGAACAAGCGAGATGTAGAGAACCCCATTCCTGTCAGGGTGCTTCATGACCAGCTTAATACGTTTGGAGCTGAGGAATTTGAAGCTGTAGCGGTTAAAGGGGTAGGGGTTTTTGACACTTTAAAGTCGGCTTCTAAACAGATCTTGAAAGTTTTAAGAACTTAAAAATTGGATTTTACAAGTTGCTTAACCTTTGACAATATGCGGATTCTGTTCCCGGGTAGCTCAGTCGGTAGAGCAGGTGGCTGTTAACCACCGCGTCGGGGGTTCGATTCCCTCCCCGGGAGCCATTTCAATTTGGGACTCCAATAAATACGGCTCGACGCGATGCTGTCCATTAGAGATTAAAACAAGAGGTACTAATTGAGAGCGCATATTTACCGGCAATTTATGTTCAAGAATTTGAAGTCTCCATTATGCCCAAGAAGAGGTTAGATCCGGTTTTCTGGAGAACTGCTCAACGGGTAATCCGCGAAATAAATATTCCTCCGTCTGAATGGGAGGGGGAAGGATTTACGGATTTAATGCTGAATAAAAACCACTCGATTGAAGAGATAGCTTCGTGGCTAGGACATAAAAGCATTAAACAGACGTGGGAGAGTTATAAAAATAGATTGGAGTTAACCTACAAAAATGTTGGTTAACTCCCACCCAAAGCCTATTGCAAAAATAAAAACACTAGAGCCCTACGGCTGCCTACACCACCTTGCAGCAGGCCCGTTAGGATTTATATTCGGTTGAAACGGACAAACCCGGAGGTTAGAAGGGACTGGGACCATTCGTCCGACTGTACAAAAAGGATGACAAGGTTCTTGTCTACCAAGGGGTATTTTACATGTTTTATTGGCGTGAAAATTCACACAAGTTCTATGAAGCTGGGGGCCCCCCCTGCAAAATAATGCAGCAGGCCCGTTAGGATTTATATTCGGTTGAAACGGACAATCCCGGAGGTTAGAAGGGACTGGGACCAGTGGTCCGCGCGTACACGTAGGATAACAAGGTCCTGTTGCATTAAGCGGTATTTTACAAAATACGCCGCCAATGCTTATACAAGTTTCATGTTGTGGTCTTGGCACTGGTTGCAACACATTTGGGTTGGGTGCCTCTGCTTGCAACTGATTTACGTTGAAAAGAAGCACCAGTATTGTCAAAAAAAGATATCGCGATTTAAGAGAGTGCACAAAGCCTCCTAAAAGAAATTTTCATTAATTCATTAATAGCAGTATGACTTGTTTTAAAGAACATAATCAATCCATCAAAAAAGTAATTTTTTTCACAATCTAAAAAAACCTTTAATACCCGCCCCTTTTGGTTAGACCCCTATGGGGTGCCGTTTTGGGCCCGGCCCCGGTGGCGTGCCGGGGATTGCAGGGCATTCTTTCGTGGATAAAAACGAATTGCCGCAACATTCTGATCACATAAGTTCCTGTGTTTTGATTTGATTTGGTTTGATTTGATACAATATAAATCTAATACCAATGAATATGTTGAAATTAATTATTTATCTTATCATTATTACGAAGGCCCCACTGTCAGCTCGCCCAGTAGCTAACCATGATTCTCAGAAACCGGGCCATCCTACTCTGGACCAAAAGCTATGTGTCTGTCAGTATCAAGAACTTCCTGTACATTGCGAAGGTGCTAAAACGACTAAAGAATGCGCGGAACTTAAACAAGATTGTAGGGTAGTACGCACGGGAAATCACGAACAACAATGGAAATGCAAAAATCGCCACCGAGATTATTGTGAGCGTGGGTTTTTGAGAACAATTGCCAAGGAAGGTTGTACGAAAACAGAAATTATCAGCAGTAAGGAACCTATACCTGCTTGCACAGCAGGCTCATTTCACTATTTTTTTCAAGGTCACGGGCGCGGAACCAATAAATTCATCGACGATATTAAGAGTAACTTAACGAAAAGTGCGTCTGAATGTAAAAATTTCATGTTTGAGGATGGGGGGTGTTCCACATTTGATATTAATGGAGAAGGATATGGAGAAGAATATGGAGAAGGATGTGGATCGCTGTATACTGGTCGAGATCTAATCAAAACCCAGCTTATTTCTGTAATAAAAGATGGCCAAACTGTAGCGATAAGAGGAAATCAGCAATTTTCATCACAGCACATTCAACTGAGTGAAAAGCATCGTCCGTTTTATGAAATTAAATTCGATTCAAAGGGGATTGTGAAAGAAACTGTTCCAAAGTGTCAGGAGGCAAAATCCTGGGGTTGTCATTTCGAAATAAAAAACCAGCGCTATCTTTGCGACACCGGAAAAGGAATTCAAAGATTGACCTGCTGTTGTGGGGAGCAATCAATATCGGAAAATGGGTGCGGCTGGAAACAAAACACCCTGAAATGCAACTAAATATTTTGGTCGACTTGCCCTCGAGAAACCAAGGGTTTTAAAATCCTTTTATTATCCAAGCGATACCCTAATGCAGGTCCGAAAATGGAAATGGAAATTTGTCTGCAGTACTCATGCCCCAAGTTTACCGCCAAAATTTTTAACTTGAAAACAAATGACTTAACTAATAAATATGAATCTACGTTGGTGGTTTAGGTTCCTCTCCGGGAGCCATTTTAATTTGGGACTCCAATAAATACGGGACAATTCAAAAGATGATTTCTTTAGCGAAATGGGATTGGCTTGTCTTTGATCAAGTGAATCGAGGGTTGGATATCTCAGGTTTGGATCAAGTTGCTATTTTACTTTCTTCGAACCTGACATGGTGGACTGTGGTGAGTCTTGTGTTCATCGGATCTGTTCTTTTAAGAAGACACCGATGGATAAAAGCTCTACTCATTGCGGGATTATGCTTAGGTGCTGCGGATGCAATCAATAGTTATGCTTTGAAGCCTGGTTTCGGGCGACTCCGACCTTGCCATCAGAAAACAGTTCAGTTGCGGACGGGAAGTTGTGGTAGTCAGTTTGGAATGCCTTCCAACCATGCAGCCAATGGAGCCGCTTTCTTGGTTGCACTTGGATTTTTTCTAACACCAGGCGCTACTGCGATAGCGGCTTTTGTAGTAGTCGCGGTTGGCTGGAGTCGTATTTATTTAGGTGTCCATTTTCCTTCGGACGTGTTGGCGGGGTTTTTGGTGGGGGGAATGGTGGGATGGTTTTTTGCTTGGGTTTTAATAAAAACAAGTGCTTACGTAGTAAGCTGTCCCAAGGGCGAGGCGACTCTCTAAATTCTTTTGAAGTTAAAGCCTCTCGATACGGTACCTCTGAACCCGATAGCCACCCGAATTTTTAACTTGAAAACAAATAAGGTAACTAATAAACAGGAAATCACATCGGGGCTGGGAAGCCCCCCCGAAAG
>Ga0194122_10003429_pt1 | contig 16217 bp, 17 predicted proteins | sample TA2MahCa10mmetaG_FD_155487 | JGI IMG/M metagenome (GOLD analysis project Ga0194122, IMG submission 155487) | Freshwater microbial communities from Lake Tanganyika, Tanzania - TA2015021 Mahale Deep Cast 10m | ecosystem: Environmental > Aquatic > Freshwater > Lake | place: Tanzania: Lake... | reverse complement strand
TGGATCTTTAATTAAATTAAAAGATGTAGCTCGAGTAGAATTTGGTCCATTAAATCTTAGAACGCTGTTTAAAGGAAATGGTTATCCAGTAGTTGGTATTGGGGTTTATCAGCAATCAAATGCTAATACGATAGCTGTTGCAGATGGTGTAAAAAAAAAAGTAGTTGAGATTAGAAAAAGTTTACCTGAGGGTGTTCAGCTAGATGTAGCCTTTGATCGTTCAAATTATATACGAGTAGCCGTAAATGAAGTTTATGTAACTTTATTCATTTCAATTATTTTAGTTATTGGAGTGATTTATTTATTCTTAGGTAATCTGACCTCCGTTATTATTCCAACTCTTGCAATTCCAGTCTCACTTATTGCAACTTTTTTATTAATTTACGGAGCGAACTTTACTTTAAATTTATTTACACTAATGGCCTTAGTCATTGCAATCGGACTTGTAGTGGATGATGCCATTGTAATGTTAGAAAATATTTACCGAAGAGTTGAAACAGGCGAAACACCACTCGTTGCATCCTATAGAGGGGCAAGCCAAGTATCATTTGCAATTATCTCAACGACCGTAGTGCTAATTGCTGTATTTGTGCCGCTTATTTTTATTCAAGGAATAGTTGGTAAATTATTTACAGAGCTTGCACTAACCCTTTCATTTTCGATCATTGTCTCAGCATTTGTGGCTTTAACATTATCTCCAATGCTTGCCTCTAAATATCTAAAAATAACACATGCTAAATCTAACTTTTTAAAAAAGTTTGATAATTACTTAGAAAAATTTTCAAATTTTTATTTTGAGACTCTAATTTTATTACTTCTTAAAAAAAAACAGATATTTATTTTTCTAATAGGTATTTTAATTTCTGTTGTTATTCTTTTTAAAATAACGCCTAAGGAACTCATACCCCCAGAAGATCGCGGAGTCTTCTTTGTAATTATACAAGCTCCTGACGGTTCTGGCTTTGAATATACCAAAAAACAAAGTGAAGATATTGAAAAAATTTTCACAGCAGATCTTGGTAAGGGTCTATACCGTGATATATTACTAAGAGTTCCAGGTTTTCAAAGTGGGGGCGATCAAGTTAATTCTGGTTTTGTAATAGTTTTGTTAGAAAGTTGGTCTAAAAGAAAAAAATTCTCTGGACAAAATTTAGGAGAAATATTTCAAAAACTAAGTTCATTTCCAGGTGTTAAAGCATTTCCAATAATGCCACAAGGATTAAGGGGTGGGGCTGGTGATAAGCCTGTTCAGTTTGTTATTAAAGGTAATTCCTATGAAGAACTTATTCGCTGGAAAGAAATATTAAAATCTGAGGTTACAAAAAATAAAAATCTTGTAAATGTTGATGATGATTTAGATTTAACCCGACCTCAACTTAAAATAAAAATTGATGCTAATAAAGCTGCAGATTTAGGTGTCAATATTGATACAATTGGTAAAACATTGGAGACGATGTATGGTTCAAAAGAGGTTACAAAATACACAAAAGACGGAAAAGAGTATTCTGTCATGTTACAGGCTGACTTAAAAAATAGACAAGAACCGTCTAACCTAAATAAAGTTTCTGTAAGATCTAATACAGGAAAACTTGTTCCATTAACAAGCATTGCAAGCTTTTATGACGAGTCAACTTATACTGCATTAAATCGATATAATAGACAAAGGGCTGTTACAATTTCAGCAAGATTAGTTGGAAATTATACTATCAGTGAAGCTCTTGGCTATTTAGAAAATATTGTAAAAGAAAAATTGCCACCAACAGCAAGAATTGATTACAAAGGAGAATCTCTTGAATATAAAAATACTAGCTCTGATATCTATTTTATATTTTTACTCGCCTTATTTACTGCTTATTTATCATTAGCAGCGCAATTCGAAAGCTGGAGGCATCCGCTTACAATCATGTTAACCGTTCCGCTTGCAATTTTAGGAGGGATTGTAGGACTTTGGATTATTGGTAGCTCTTTAAATATTTACAGCCAAATATCGCTTATTGTTTTAATTGGTCTTGCCGCCAAGAATGGAATTTTAATTGTTGAATTTGCAAATCAACTTCGACAGGAAGGCATGCAAATAAAAGAAGCAATCATTCAATCTTGCAGAGTAAGATTACGCCCAATTTTAATGACATCTGCTTCAACAATAGTTGGTGTTGTGCCTTTAATAATTGCAACAGGACCCGGTGCAGCTAGTAGAGCGACGGTTGGTATTGTTATTTTTACAGGCATGTTATTTGCAACCATATTCACGCTATACGTTATTCCGGTGATGTACTTAGTTCTTGGCAAAAAAACTGAAAGAATAGACGCTGTTGAAATCGAACTTGAAAAACAGCTAAAAGAAGCTTCTAATAAATAAAATACTTATTCGTTGTTAGTTGGTTTTTACACTGATTGAGTTGTGCTTTATATTTATTTGCAACTCTTTCAACTGATCGTGCGTACGGAATGACTACTGGAGATTTTTGATAATTTTTAAAATCACCCCAACCTTCGTGATAAGCAATGTATTGTTTAAAATAATCATCTTTTGGAATTTTTAGTATTTGATTAGTTTTATTAATATACCACCCAATAAAATCCACGGAGTCATTAAAACTTATTCTAAGTGCAAGGGGCTGATCGGTTTCTTTTTGAAATTGTTCCCAGGTTTTATTAATTGCTTGCGAATATCCAAATGCACTAGATTTTCTCTTATAGGGAATAACTTTAAATAATTTATCCCACTCTGGTGCAGCCAACCAATCAAAGTCGGATTCTCTTTGAATAATTGCCATTTGTAACTCCACTGGAGCTCCCCATTTTTTTTCTGAATTTTTTACAAATTTGTACCAAAAATAATTATCGGTAAACATTAAACATGTATTAGAAGTATCCCTTGGGGCCGAAATACAAGAAGTGACAATAAGAAGTGAAAAATATAATAAAAATTTAAATTTATTTCGAATCATTAAACTAAACTTAGTTTAAATAATTTTATTTGGTAGAGCTTTTAATCCAACTTAAAAAATCTTTATTACCGTTCTTAATATCTACAAAGACAACGCACGGACAATCGTAGGAGCTGATTTTTTTTACATATGAAATAATTTTATTAATATTTTTTTTTACAGTTTTTCCAATAAGAACACTTTCTTTTATAATGTTAACTTTTTTATTATTCCATTTAAAATAAGATTTTATATTTGGTATAATATTTGCGCAGGCAACTAGATCTTTTTTTACTAGAGCATAAGCGATTTTATTTGCTTCAACTTTATTCTTACAAGTCATGTAAAATAATTTATAATCACTCATAATTTTTTAGTATCACAATTTAAAAAATAAAAAATGTATAATTTAATTTTAGTAAGACACGGACAAAGTCAATGGAATTTAGAAAACAGATTTACAGGATGGTATGACGCTGAACTTACTAAACAAGGAATAGAGGAAGCTAAACAAGCAGGTTCTTTAATTAAAAACCTCAACCTTGATTTTAATTTTGCTTTCACTTCTTTTCAAAAAAGAGCGATTTTAACGCTGGAAGAAATAAACAAAAAACTTAATTTAAGTATTAATAATATATTTAAAGCTTGGGAATTAAATGAAAGACACTATGGAGTTTTACAAGGGCTCAATAAGGAAGAAACAGCAAAAAAATACGGTGAACAACAAGTAAAAATTTGGCGAAGAAGTTATGATACTCCTCCTCCACCAATGGATAAAAGCAATCCTGATCACCCTGTTCATTACCCAATTTATAAAAATATTAATAAAAATTTAATTCCTAACACAGAGTCCCTTAAGGATACTTTCAAAAGAGTTATCCCTTATTATGAAAATAATGTTTTGCCAGTTTTAAAAAAAGAGAAAAATATAATTGTCTCAGCTCATGGAAACAGCTTAAGATCTCTTTGTAAAAAAATATTTAATATTACAGACAGCTCAATTATTGAACTTGAAATTCCAACAGGAAATCCAATTCATATTATATTTAAAGATGATATGAGTTTATCAAAGTATTTATATTTAGATCAAAAACGAGCCAAAAAAATCTTAATTAACGAATAAGATCTAACTTTTTTAACTTCTCGTAAATAGATAAGTCCGTTACGTGATAAAATATATTTTGTGCAACCTCGCCAACCATTTTCTTATCAGCAATTGCTTCATCCCAAACAGGTTGAATTGAAAAATTTTCATTCTTTTTATCTTTTAATAAAATAGGATTAATAATCTGACAGCCTGTAAAAATTAAATTATTAGTATCGTCAGCTTGTCTAAACAAAAAAGGGTCTGATTTTATAGTAAAATCTCCCTTTAAAGTTTCATCAAAACTATTTTCTCTTTTAATCATTAAAAGACCTGAATTTGTATTAAATTTAGAAAAATTTTTATATAAATTTTTTAGAGGTGATAAATATTCATCAGACCAAACAGTATCGCTATTAATAGAGATAAATGGTTTGTCTAAAAAAAATGACAAAGCATTTCTAATGCCGCCTCCCGTTCCTAAGATTTCTTTTTCTTTAAAAATTTTAATATCGTAAATACCTTTATTAGTTTCTGCAAAATTTTCTATTTGTTCACCAAGGTGATGAGTATTAATTGCAAAATGTTTAACTCCAAATTTTTTTAGAAAATTTAAAGTGTTTGCAAGTAAGCTTACATTATTAATTTTTAGTAGTGGTTTTGGAGTAGTATTAGTAAGGGGAAGAACTCTTTTTCCAAAGCCTGCAGCTAAAACAATTGCTCTTTCAATCATTTACCTTTTAGGCACCACTCAATAATTCCTTTTTGACAGTGCAGTCTATTTTCAGCTTGCTGCCAAACAACTGATTGTTTGCCATCAATTACTCCAGCACTTACCTCTTCTGCTCTTTGTGCAGGTAAATCATGCATAAAAATCGCATCTTTCTTTGCAACTTTCATTAATTTCTCATTAACCTGAAAGTGCTTAAATGCTTTTCTTTTTTTACTTAAATTTCCCTTATCACCCATGGAAATCCATTTATCTGTCATAATACAATCTGCATTATCTGCCGCATCTTTTGCATCATGTAATATTTCAAAATCTGCCTTTTTCTTTTTAGCCCAAGCTATAACTTTTTTAGAAGGCATATAACCTTTTGGACATGCAATTTTTAATTCAAAATCAAATTGTGCAGCAGCTTCTATTAAAGAGTTAGTAACGTTATTACCGTCACCAACCCAAGCAATTTTTTTGCCTGCAATAGATCCTTTGACCTCCTCAAAAGTCATTACGTCACTTAAAATCTGACAAGGATGACTATCATTGGTTAACCCGTTAATAATTGGAACAGTTAAAAGTTTAGAAAATTTTAATAAAGTACTATGTTCAAAAGTTCTAAGCATAATAATATCAGAAAAAACAGAGAATATTCTTGCAGTGTCCTCGATGGTCTCGCCACCAATGCCCACATGCAAATTTTCTGAATTAATAACAATTGTTTGACCACCTAATTGTCTCATTGCTAAATCGAAAGAAAGTCTTGTTCTCGTTGATGGTTTTTCAAAAACCATAAGTAACATTTTTCCCTCTAAAGGATTATCCTTATCAACTAGAACTTTACCTTTGTTGTTTCTATTCTTTTTTCTTGTCTTAGAATTTTCAACAATCTGTCTTAATTCTTTTTTTTCAATCAAACTTAAATCTAAAAAATGTTTCATAATTAAAATTCAGAGCAAGTTTTTGAGATTATTCTTATCGCTTCATCAATATCCTTTTTTTCAACAATAAGTGGGGGTAATAATCTTATAACATTATCGCCAGCTTTAACTGCTAGCATCTTATTTTGAAATAAATGATCTAAAAACTTATTATTATCTATTTTCAGCTTAATTCCTCTTAAAAGACCAATCCCTCTGACCTGTTCAATGACATTACTATATTTTTTTTGCAGCTCTTTTAATTCCTTTTCAAAATAATTACCAACTTCTTGAACATTTTCTAAAAATCCTTTTTTTAAAATTATATCTAACACGGCATTACCAATACTCATTGCTAAGGGGTTTCCTCCAAAAGTACTTCCGTGTGTTCCAGGTTTCATACCAACTGCAACTTTTTTATTTACTAAACATGCACCTATAGGAAAACCTCCGCCAATTCCTTTTGCAATAGGAACAATATCCGGATCAACATTTGCCCACTCAAATGCAAATAGTTTTCCAGTTCTTCCAATTCCACACTGTACCTCATCTAAAATAAGTAAAATTCCATTATCATCACAAAGTTTTCTCAAAGGCTTTAGACAATAGCCTGGAACAACTCTAACTCCACCCTCACCTTGAACTGTTTCAATCATGATTGCAGCGGTATTTTTTGTTATGGCTTTTTTTAAAGCCTCATGATCACCAAATGGAACTTGATCAAAACCATCCACTCTAGGCCCAAATCCTAGAGTATGCTCTTTATTATTGGCTGCAAATAAAGCAGCTAAAGTTCTTCCATGAAAGGCTCCTTCAAAAGTAATAATTCTGTTTCTTCCAGGTTGGCCAATTTCATAAAAATATTTTCTTGCAACTTTTATACTTGCCTCCGTTGCCTCTGCTCCAGAATTTACAAAAATAACAAAATCTGCAAAACTATTATCTGTTAATCTTTTAGCTAATCTCTCCTGTTCTGGAATTGTAAAAACATTTGATACATGCCACAACTTCTCAGATTGTTTTTTTATAGCTTCTACTAAATAAGGATGACAGTGGCCTAACGAATTTACTGCAATACCTGATACAAAATCTAAATATTTCTCACCTGCAGTTGAGGTAAGATAAACTCCCTTTCCTTCAGAAAAAGAAACATCTCTCCTTTTATATGTGCCTAATATTGAACTCATGAAAATTAGCTTTTAATTCTATAGCCTTTTTTAAAAAGGATATAACATATTACCCATAAAGCTAAATTGATAAATGTTAAATAAAAAAATCCTAATATAACTGATCCATCAGCTTGGCCTAGAAAACCATATCTAAATCCATCGATAGCATAAAAAAAAGGATTAACATAACTTATTAAGTAAAATAATGAATGTAAATTTTGGATAGAGTAAAATGTTCCCGACAAAAACGATAATGGAACGATAATAAAATTTGTAACTGTTGCCATATTATCAAACTTTTGAGACCACAAACCTGTAATAAATCCTAAACATGCAAGCATTGAAGATCCAAGCAATGCAAATAAAATAATTATAAAGATGCTATAAATTGGGATATGAGCAAAAGGTACCATTATTAAAATTGAAAATAATCCAATAATCAATCCTCTAGTTATTGCGCCAAGCAACATCGCACATGTTACCTCCATTGCACTTAATGGTGGATATAATATGTCAACAATATTTCCCTGAATTTTAGCAATCATTAATGAGGAAGAAGTATTTGCAAAAGCATTTTGCAATATCTGCATACAGATAAGGCCTGGTAATATAAATACACCGTAATCATGACCTAAAACATTGTTTCTATTTAAGCCTAGAGCTACAGTGAAAACCGCTAAGAAAAGGATTAAAGTAACTATTGGAGAGAATACTGTTTGTGTCCAAACATTTAAAAATCTTAAAATTTCTTTTTTATAGAGCGTATAAAAACCAATCCAATTTATGGACATCGCCTTGGGAATTCTAATTTTATAATCTTTAATCGCGTTCATATTTTTAAGTATTATTAAAATATACAGATAAATGTGGATAAATTTATGTAAATTAAATAAATCACTGATTTTTCTACATTTTTTTAACCTATATATAGTGTAATTTACTTTAAATTAAACTACATATAGTATCTAAAACGCCTTTATGGGATGGACACCAGAAAAAACTGAGCAGTTAAAAAAACTTTGGAACGAAGGTCATACTGCAAGTCAAATCGCTGCAATGCTTGGCGATGGAATTTCAAGAAATGCTGTTATTGGAAAGTCACACCGCTTAGGACTTGCTAGCAGATCTCATTCTAGAAATATTTACATTCAAAAAAGTGAAAATAAATTTCATCACAAAAATAGTGTTCCGTTAAAAAGATTAAGAAAACCTCGAGGTCTTAGAGCTATTATAATTGAAAAAGATTTTGAACCTGAAAATCCAACCAGCTTAGAAAATTTAAACGAAAAAACTTGTAGATGGCCAATTGGGCATCCTGATGAAGCTAATTTTTACTTCTGTGGAAGAAATCCTATGGAAGAAAGAGTTTATTGTAAATTACACGTTCTTCATGCTTACCAACCTAAAGGCTGGAAAAATGAAGAAGAAGATAAGAATACAAAAGGAACAGAAGAACTTCCAGAGTTTTTTGAAAAGAAAATTAAGTCTGCTTAATCTAAATATCTAAAGAATACCCAGAAGACCTTACAGTTCTAATAAGCTCTGGCAAACCTTCAATATTAATTGCTTTTCTAAGTCTACGAATATGTACATCTACCGTTCTAGCTTCCACGTTAATTTCATTACCCCAAATATTATTTAATAACTGCTCTCTTGAATAAACTCTCTTTGGGCTTTTTATTAAAAAATCTAATAATCTAAATTCGGTTGGCCCAACTTTTATTTCCTTATCCCCCCTAAATATTCTTTTGGTAATTCGATCAACTTTTAAATCATGAAAAATTGAAATGTCCTCTACAAGAGTAGGCTTTGTTCTCTTTAACAAAGATTTAACTCGTAATAAAATTTCTTTATAGCTAAAAGGTTTTGTAACATAATCATCTACACCTGACTCAAAACCACGAACCTTGTCCTCCTCCTCACTTTTTGCTGTAAGCATTAGTACCGGAATATTTTTTAATTTATTAATTTTTTTGATTTGTTTACAAACTTCTATCCCGGAAAAATCAGGTAACATCCAATCTAAAATAACTAGATCAGGTACATTTTTTTTTATGCTTTGAATTCCCTCTTCGCCAGTTTCAGAAAAATTTACTTTATAACCTTCTTTTTCAAGATTGTATTGAAGAAGAGTAATAATTGGCTTTTCATCTTCAACAATAAAAATATTTGCTCCCATACTACTTATTTAATGAAGCAGACTTATCTCCTTTTTTAGATCTTGTTCCTTTTATTTGATCGCCTGTTATTAAAAAGTAAACGTTTTCGCAAATATTTGTTACATGATCTCCAATTCTTTCAATATGTTTTGCTGCAAACAGCAAGTGAGTAGAAATCTCTAAATTATTTTTATTAACTTTCATAAATTTAATTAATTCATCCATTACAAAATTTACAAGTTGATCCACCTCTAAATCACTATTCCAGACCCTAAATGCAGTGTCTTTTGTTCTTTTGGAATATGAATCTAAAACATCTTTTAAATTTTTTTGAACTACATTTGATGCTCTTCTAAAGCTATCAGCGATTTCATTTGGAACATCGAAATTTAAATGTCTAACTCTTTTTGCAATATTTTTTGAAAGATCTCCTATTCTTTCTAGTTCAGATGAAATCCTCATTGAAGATACGGTTTCTCGAAGATCAATCCCCATAGGCTGTCTTAGTGCGATTAAGTTAATTACTAAATTTTCAATTTTTATATCAAACTCATTCATTAGAAAATCTTTACCAGAAACTTTATCGGCAAGATCTTGATCTCTTTTTAAAAGTGCAATCATTGAATTTGAAAATTGGCTTTCTGCCAATCCACCCATTTTGACAATTGTATTTGTTAACTCTTGCAGCTGCCCTTCGTATGATTTTACTGTATGCTCTGTCATTTAACCAAACCTTCCTGTTATGTAATCTTGGGTCATTTTATTATCTGGATTTTTAAAAATTTTTTCAGTTAAGTTAAATTCCATTAATTTACCTAAATGAAAAAATCCTGTATTTTGCGAAACTCGAGCTGCTTGAGACATAGAATGAGTCACTATAACGATTGTATAAGATTTTTTTAATTCATCAATTAATTCTTCAATTTTTGCAGTTGCTATTGGATCTAACGCTGAACAAGGTTCATCCATTAAAATTACTTCAGGGTTAATTGATATTGCTCTTGCTATACAAAGTCTTTGTTGCTGACCTCCAGATAAGCTTGTTCCTGGCTGATTTAATCTATCTTTAACTTCTTCCCATAAGGCTGCTTTTTTTAAACTATTCTCTACAATCTCATCTAGCACATTCTGACTTTCTGCTAACCCATGAATTCTTGGACCATAGGCAATATTATCATATATACTTTTTGGAAATGGATTTGGTTTTTGAAATACCATGCCTATTCTTTCTCGAATTTTATTAACGTCTACATTTTTTTCATTTATTTCGCTTCCATCAACTTTTATTGATCCATCTACTTTGCAAATATCAATCACATCATTCATTCGATTAAGACAACGTATAAAAGTAGACTTTCCACAACCAGAGGGGCCAATTAATGCTGTTACTTTTTTTTCCATCAAATCTAAATTAATATTAAAGAGCGCTTGTTTTGCTCCATAATAAACATTTAAATTTCTAGTTGAGATTTTAATTTTATCGTTATTCATTCTATGACCATTTTTTCTCAAATTTATTTCTTAAATAAATTGCAAAAGAGTTCATTATTATCAAAAAGAATATCAAAATAATTATTGTTGCTGAAGTTTTTTCAACAAAACCTCTTTCTGCAGATTCTGACCATAAGTAAACTTGGACGGGTAATACGGCTGAAGGATCTAGTGGTGTTGAAGGGACAACATTAATAAAAGCAACCATTCCTATTAAAAGCAAAGGAGCTGTTTCTCCAAGAGCCTGACTAAGGCCAATAATTGTTCCAGATAAGGTGCCTGGCATTGCAAGTGGTACAACATTATGCATCACTGTCTGTACCTTGGAGGCGCCAAGAGCAAGCGCTCCTTCCCTAATTGATGGGGGAACCGCTTTTAAAGCTGCGCGACATGGAATAATTATTCTAGGTAATGTCATTAAAGCAAGCACCATTCCTCCAACTAACGGTGTTGATCTTGGTAAATAAAAATAATTTAAAAATACTCCAAGGCCCAAAAGTCCAAATACAATTGATGGAACCGCTGCAAGATTATTAACATTTACCTCTATGATTTCAGTTATCTTATTTTTAGGAGCAAATTCTTCTAAATATATTGCTGCTAAAATTCCAAGTGGAAAGGATAAAAGTAAACATACGAATAATGTAAAAAAAGACCCAACCAATGAGGATGCCACTCCTGCAAGCTCTGGCTCTCTTGAATCTGCATTAGTTAAAAAAGACCAATTAAGTTTTGAAACAATCTTATTCTTTGAAACTAATTCATCATAAATTTTTAGTTGAAAATCTGAAAATCTTCTTCTGTCTTCGGGAATATCCCTTGGAAAGTTACCCTTATAAACCTGATCTAGATCATCAGAAAGTGTTAGGGAAACTTCATAACTTTTATTTAAAATATCTCTATTGTTTAAAAAAAACTTTTTAATTTCAAGTTCTGCATCAATGCTAACTATATCAACTAATTCAGCTTGCTTTAATTCTGGAGCTGAAGGTGCAAGGGCTAGCAAAGCATCTTTTAAAATTTCATCAAAACTTGCTTCCCTAATTTCTTTCTCAGAAGAATTATTATTTAGTCCTAATTTTTTTTGGTCAAAGTTTATGTTTAATAATATTTCTGTTTTTAAAAAAGCGCCTGAGCCTTTGCTAAAAATATTAAAGATTAATATGAATAAAAACGCAATTGCTAAAAATATTGATAAAATTCCATATAATTTAAATCTTTTTTCAGCATTATAACGTTTTTTAAGAAGCGCTTCTTTTTTAATATTATTCATACTTCTCCCTAAATTTTTTAACAATGTTGAGTGCGATAATATTTATTATTAGTGTGAAAAAAAATAATGTGATTCCTAGAGCAAAGGCTGCCTGAGTTTTAGGATTATTAAAAGATTGGTCGCCAATTAAAATTGTTACAATTTGAGTGGTAATTGTAGTTGATGCCTCAAGAGGATTAATGGTTAAATTTGCTGCAAGACCAGCTGCCATAACTACAATCATTGTCTCTCCAATAGCCCTTGATATTGCAAGTAATATAGAACCAACGATGCCTGGTAACGCTGCTGGTAAAACAACTTTCTTTATTGTCTCAGATTTTGTTGCACCAATTGCTAATGATCCTTCCCTTAAAGATTTAGGAACTGCATTTATAACATCGTCTGTTAATGAGGAAACGTAAGGGATTATCATAATTCCCATTACAACACCTGCTGCAAGTGCACTTTCTGAGGAAACATCTAAACCAAGATTTTCTCCAATAATTCTAAAGAAGGGACCAACTGTAAGGGCGGCAAAGAAACCGTAAACTACAGTTGGAATTCCAGCTAAAATTTCTATTAGTGGTTTAATAATTTTTCTAAATTTTCTTGAAGAATACTCTGCCATATATATTCCTGAAAATAAACCAATTGGAACCGCAACTGACATTGCAATCATTGCAATAAAAAAAGTTCCCCAAAATAATGGTACTGCACCAAAAACATTTTCAACATCTGCGGTCTGAACAGATGCATCTCTAACAAATGCACGCCCGGGCGCCCAATTTATACCAGTAATAAAGTCAAAAATAGATACTGATGTGAAAAATTTAATACTTTCAAAAAGAAGAGAAAGTACAATTCCAAGAGTTGTAAATACTGCAATTGCAGCACATGAAAACATCACAACCCTAATTACTTTTTCTACACTTTCCCGAGCTCTTATATTTTTTAAGATTTGAGAATATGCAAAAGTTAAAGAAAATATTATTACACTTAAAATAACTACTAATTTAGATAGTTCTAAAATTCTATTAATACTTAAGAATTTTTCAGAATAGGGAATTAGACTTTCTGGAATAGTACCTGTGAATTTTTTTTCAGCAATTGCTCTAATTTCAGAAAATATTAAATTTAATTTATTTTCATCTAATAAAGGATCAGTTTTAAAATCTGCTAATATAAAAATTTTAACTAAGAATAACTCTGAAAAAGACCAAAAAAATAATATAATTAAAGCTGGAAGTCCGCACCAAGCTGCAAGGTAATATCCATAATATTCTGGTAAAGAATGGAATTTTTTTCCGCTAACTCTTGAGGTATTTAAAATTTTTGATTTACCAAAAAGATAACAAGAAAAACTAAAAATATTATTATTAAGGTAAAAATAACTAAATTCATATACTTTTTTTTTATTTTAACCCTAACTTTTTTAACCTGGAGCCATAATTAATTTTGGCTCCAGGTTTAATTAATTAACTAAACTTTAGTTTTTCATCGCTACTAACTTAGTAGCAACGTCTCTAACTTTTTCTTCTGTTTCTTTAGCGTTTGGAACTAAACCGACCTTAAAAAGATAGCCAGTCGAACCAACTGCTGATTTCCCGGTATATTCTGCTAAGAATTCTTTAAATCCTGGAATTACAGAAGCGTGTGCTTTTTTAGCGTATAGAAATAATGGTCTTGCAACAGGATAAGTATATTTTTGTATGCCTTCAATTGTTGGAGCAATTCCATCAATTTTCGCAGCCTTAATTTTATCTTTGTTTGCAACTAAGTAACTATATCCAAAATAACCAAATGCATTTGGAGTAGAACCTAATTTTTGAACGATTAACGTATCATTCTCGCCAGCTTCAATTACAGCAGCATCTTCTCTATATTTTGTACAATTTTTTGGATCTGTTAATTTTTTAAAAGCTTCGTCGCAACCCTTGCTCATTATCAAGTCATCCCACGCATCACGTGTTCCAGATGTTGGTGGAGCAACTAAAATTTCAATTTTTATAGCTGGTAAGGATTTATCAATGTCATTCCAATTTTTATATGGATTTTTAACTAATTTTCCATCAATCACTACATCATGTGCAATTGCTTTCCATAGTTGAGCTTTTGTAAAATTAGCATCTTTACCTTTGATTGAATGAGCAAATGTTAAACCATCGTTACCGATAGGTAGCTCAATAATTTCCGTGACACCATTTTTAACACAAAGTTCCATTTCATCTTTTTTAATTGCTCTAGATGCTCCTGTCATATCAGGATGCTGAACGCCTACGCCGCCACAAAAAGATTTAAAACCACCGCCTGTACCTGTACTTTCAACTACTGGTGTTTTAAATTTTCCTTGCTTTCCAAATCTTTCCGCAACTACTGTTGTGTAGGGATAAACAGTTGAAGATCCAACTATTTTTATTTGATCTCTTGCATTTGCATATGAAGTAATCATCATGACAAAAGCAGAGAGAATTATTATTTTGTTTTTAATCATTTTATTTTCCTTAATTGTTAAATTGATTAAGGAAGTAGTTTATTTAAATGATCTTATTATTACATTTAGGTTACAGTTTTGTGACAAAACTAACTTTTTGATTGAAAAATCTAATATTTTTCAACTATAACTTTAAGCAAGAGGCAATTGCACTTCAAATTCACTGCCTTTATTCAAATTACTATATATTTTGAATTCACCCCTATGCTGATTAATTATGTGTTTTACTATGGCAAGTCCAAGCCCTGTGCCACTAATTTTTAATTTTTTTATATTTTCAGCCCTAAAAAATCTTTCAGTCACTCGGTGAATGTCCTCTTGTGCTATTCCAACTCCATTATCAATTACAGAAATTGAGGTATAATTATTAAAAATTGGTTTTTTATCAGAATTTCTAATTTCTACTATTGATGAATTGTGACTATATTTTATTGCATTATCTAAAAGATTTAGAAAAACAGCGGATAATTTTTCTTTATCGCCAATAACAAATTTTTCATTGTCGTTAATTTTAAATTTTATACTTATATTCTTTTCTTTAGCCTTATTTGAATTTAGTAAAATAATATTTTCAATTAATTCTATAATATTAACTTTATCTTTTGGGCGGATATGTTCTTGCAACTCAATTCTGCTTAAGGACATTAGATCATCTAATAATCTTTCCATTTTTCCAGCCTCCTCTTTCATTATATTTATAAATTTCTTTTGAGATGATGGATCATCTTTTGCTGAGTCAGAAATAGTCTCGAGAAATCCTTTTAATGATACCAATGGCGTTCTTAATTCATGACTGGCATTTGCAATAAAGTCAGAACGCATATTCTGGCTTTTTCTCATTTCGGTAAAATCTCTAATTAAAATTAAAATTTGATCAGATTTAATTACAGCAAGACTAACTTTATAAAATTTGAATAGCGGTATATTTAACTCAACTTCTAATTTCTTTTGTTTTTTATCAATTTTAATTTGGTCAATTGCCTCTAGTAATTCAGGAATCCTGATTTCACTACCAATGTGTTTGCCTTCTAAATCAGCGCCAAAGTTTTCTATAGCTACTTTATTATTATAAACAATAATATTAAATCTATTTAAAATTATTATTATATCTTCTAATTCATCAATAAAAATTTTTTGTAAATCATCTTTTGTTAATTCTTTTTTTGAACTAGAAATTATTGGTATATTACTTAGCTTATTATTTTCTGTTTTATAAAAAAAAATGATTACAAAGAAAATATTAATTAATACTAATGCTTCAATCTGAATTGCTTCAAAATAAAATAATATAAAACTACTGGTAAAGCCAAGAATTGATAATATTTTTATCATATTTCTTTATAACTATTTAAATAATATTTATTTGCTGAAAAAGAAATTAAACACACAAACTGATTAATAAAATTATAACTGCAATAAAAATTAAAAATGCAATAACCGCTTGGTTTAAAGGAAGATTATTTAAATATCTAAACACAAATTAAAATTCTTTTGGTAAAGAATTATCTATTGAAACTCTATCTCCACCTTTAAAAAATATTGCAATCATGACGACTAGCCAAAATAATGGATACTCGTATCCACCTTTAATCCAAAGAAAGCCATTTTTTAAATGAATATAAAAAGTTGCAACTGCTAATAAACCAATAAGTTGAATTGCAACAAATCGGGTTAAAAAACCTAATGCTAAAAATATTCCGCCAAAAAATTCTAAAATACCAATATATATTGCTAATGGGTAAGCAGGCTCTAATTGAACGCTTTTAAAAAAATCAACTGTGCCATTTAAATTTACAAATAATTTACTATATCCATGCGGTATCATCATAGCCCCAGCTACAAATCGAATGAGTGAATAAGAATAATATGAAGTTGATTCATAAAATTTTTCTAAATAAGGAATTATGTACTTTGAATTTCTACTTACTCTCATAGCTAATAATCTGTATCAAATTAAGAAGTTTTTATCAAAGTCAAATAATCTGTTGATTGGTGCGCCCGGA
>Ga0194122_10003421_pt1 | contig 16243 bp, 9 predicted proteins | sample TA2MahCa10mmetaG_FD_155487 | JGI IMG/M metagenome (GOLD analysis project Ga0194122, IMG submission 155487) | Freshwater microbial communities from Lake Tanganyika, Tanzania - TA2015021 Mahale Deep Cast 10m | ecosystem: Environmental > Aquatic > Freshwater > Lake | place: Tanzania: Lake... | reverse complement strand
CACGACAAGGTCGACGTTCTGATCATCGGCTCGGGGGCGTCGGGGGCGGCTGTCGCCTACAGCCTCGCCGAGACCAAGATGCGCATCCTCTGTCTCGAGCAGGGCGACTGGGTGAAGTCGACGGACTATCCCAGCAACGGGCGCGACTGGGAGGCGCGGCTGTTCTCGGACTTCGCCACCTCGCCGAACCGACGCAACCGCATCACCGATTATCCGATCAACGACTCCAACTCCCCCATCAAGGTGGTGAACTTCAACGGCGTGGGCGGGAGCACGGTGATGTACACCGCGCACTACCCGCGCCTGCATCCCTCGGACTTCCGCGTGAAGAGCCTCGACGGCGTGGCCGACGACTGGCCGGTCGATTACTGGACGCTCGAGCCGTTCTTCGCCGAAAACGACCGCATGACCGGCGTCGCCGGCCTGTCGGGCGATCCCGCCTATCCGCACCACACCCCGCCGCTGCCGCCGCTGCCTTTGGGCAAGACCGGCACGCGCTACGCCCAGACGATGAACAAGCTCGGCTGGCATTGGTGGCCTTCCGACAGCGCCATCGTCACCCAGGAGTACGAGGGCCGCGCGCCCTGCATCAATCTCGGCCACTGCACGCCGGGCTGCGCCCAGGGCGCCAAGTCCAGCGCCGACATCACCTACTGGCCGCATGCCCTACGAGCGGGTGTCGAGCTGCGCACCCGCGCGCGCGTGCGGGAGATCACGCTGGACAGCAACGGCATGGCCTCCGGCGTGATCTACTACGACGCCGACCACAGGGAGCACGTGCAGCCGGCCGAGATGGTGATCGTGGCCTGCAACGGCGTCGGCACGCCGCGCCTGCTGCTGAACTCGACCTCCGGCCGCTTCCCCAACGGTCTCGCCAATTCCAGCGGGCTGGTGGGCAAGAACCTGATGTTCCACCCCTACGCCCACGTCTTCGGCTATGTCGACGAACCGCTCGACGGCAATCACGGCCCGCCGCTGTGCGTGTGGAGCCAGGAATTCTACGAGACCGACAAGGCCCGCGATTTCGTGCGCGGCTACATCTTCCAGTTCAACCGCGGCTATGGCGCGATCATGGAGGCGATCACCTCGACGCTCGGCGGCCGCCTGCCCGTGGGCCGCGCGCACCACGGCGTCTATCGCAAGCTGATGAACCGCCGCATCGGCATGGCGGCGGCCATCGAAGACCTGCCGGAGGAGCACAACCGCGTCACGCTCGACCCCGTGCAGAAGGACAGCGACGGCATCCCCGCACCGAAGATCGACTACACGATCGGCGACAACAGCAGGAAGATGATCGCCCACGCGATCGGCAACGCGCGCACCATCCTGGAGGCGGCGGGCGCGACCGGCATCGCCAGCGAGGCGCCGATCCTCAACGGTGGCTGGCACCTGCTGGGCACCGCGCGCATGGGCAATGATCCGGAGCGGTCGGTGGTCAATGGCTGGGGGCGGAGCCACGACGTGAAGAACTTGTTCATCGTCGATGGGAGCATCTGGGTGACGTCGGGTGGGGTGAATCCGACGTCGACGATCCAGGCGTTGGCGCTTTACATCGCGGATCAGATCAAGAAGCGGTTGGTAGAGGGAGTGTTGTTTACTGAGGGGCTTTGAACTCTCCGTGCTCTCTTAAAAGCAGCTTTCACCCAATTCACATGGCCCTTAGAGGCCGTTTCGAAAGGGGTTGAGTGGTCGGAGCCGAGATGTTTCGAAGGGGCTGCGAGACCTGACTTTGGATCACCATGTGGACCCCGACCACCCGACGCCAGCATAGCCGCGCCATGCGGCGATACCAGACCGATCTGACAGACGCCGATTGGCTTTTGATCGAGCCGTACCTGCCGGCGCCCAAGCCGACAGGCCGACCACGCGAATGGCGGATGCGCGAGATCATCAACGGCGTCTTCTACGTGATGCGGGCCGGCTGCCTGTCGCGCCCGATGCCGAGCGATCTGCCGCCATGGGGCACGGTCTATCGCTAGTTCGTCGCCCTCCGCGACGGCGATCGCTTCGAGGCGATCAACCACATGCTGGTCATGGCCGACCGCGAGCGGGTCGGCCGCGAAGCCAGCCCGTCGGCAGCCGTCATCGACAGCCAGAGCGTCAAGACCACCGAGGCCGGCGGGCCGCGCGGCGCCGTGCCGCTGCTCCGCGCCTCGCAGCCCTCCTCGCCCTTCATCGAACTCGTCATCGCCGACAGTGCCTACGCCACCGAGCGTGTTGCCAGCGCCACCTCGATCGCTATCGAAATCGTTCGCAAGAACCCCGATCAGGTCGGCTTCACCGTCCAGCCCAGACGCTGGGTCGTCGAACGCTTCTTCGCCTCGATTAATCGCAACCGACGTCTCGCCACGGACTTCGAGGCCTCCATCGCCTCGGCTCGCGCCTTTCTCTACCCCGCTTCCGCCATGCTCCTCTGCAGGCGCATCGCTCGACTCTCATGACTCTCGAAACGGACCCTCAGTCGCGATACAGCGTCAAACGACGCCCTGACGCCATCAGATCGTGGAACGGCGCTGCACTGTGTGGCCAACAATATTGTTGGACAGCCCACTCTCTTCGTGTTTAGTCGAGCCTTGGGGCGATCGAGGAGGTGTTGCGGGGAGTTCGACCGGTCGAAATTCACAGCAACTGCTGGCTGCGCGTTCGTCAATCGTCACGCTGAAAAATGTTGTAGCGCAATCAGGAGGCATGAAATGCGAATGAACATCTATAATCATTTTGTTCGCGTTGCGCACAACAGTCTTATCGTTACCTACATCAAGCAAGTCACGCTGGTTTTGGTCGCCGCCCTCTCATTCAACGCGGCCCAGGCGAGAGTTCGCCACATCGACAGTTCGCAGGAGCCCATTGTGATGGCGCAGGCGCATGTGTATCCGCGCCGTCCGTCGAACGAGATTGACTGGGACGTCGTCTATCGCGTCTTCGACCTGATCTGTAAGGCCGACATCCGCGAGCCGAGGATCGTGATGCAGCAGGCCATCCTTGAGACCGGCTGGTTCCGCAGCACGCACCTGATGGCGATCAACAACGTGTTCGGCTTCCGTCACCAGCAATACTTGAAGTTCGATCGGCTGGAAGACGCCGTGGCTTACTACAAGGTGTGGCAGGACGAGCGCTGGCTGGCGTCCGATGCCAGCTACTTCCACTTCCTTGAGCGCGTCCGCTACGCCGTGCCAGGCTACACGCGCCACGTCCGAAACATCTCCTGGACCGAGGAATGCCCGGCGGCGCGCCGCAGCTGAGAGCCGCGCTGGGGATGACAGCGGCGGCGCGGCGCTCCGGAGCGCTCAGCGCCGGGTCGTGCCCGACGTGCCGCGGCGCACGGTCGGTAGCCCGCTGGCGCCGAAGATCGGTGGACGCGGCCTAACCGGCTTGGCCGCCTTAAGCCAGGCCGACACCGAGCTGGCGCTCTCCTCGCGCATCGGCCGAACGGCGATGCTATCCAGCCTGGGCCTATCCTCGACCGCCTTGATGGTGTTGAGCAGCGCCTGCGCCATCAGATCGCCCTTGATGGCGTAGCCGTGCGAGGATAGATGGATGTGGTCGGCGCCGGCCATCTCGTAGGCGTACCATACTAGCATCGATTCTGCCCCGCCAGCGGCGCGGTACCAGTCGTAGAACAGGCAGTTGTTCTCCGCCGCCAGCCGGCGCATCAGCTGCGTGAAGTCCCAAGCCGCCGTGATCGGCCGCGACCGGAAGTACATGTCCTGCACCGAGGTCAGCATGACCAGCGCGTTGGGGTGCACGGCGCGCACCTTGCGGATTGTCGCCACCACCGTGCGCTCGAAGTTGGGCGAGATCATGTTGCGGTAGATGATGTCGTTCGTGCCCCAGTCGAGGATCACCAGGTCGGGCGCCATCCAGCGCGACTGCTCCTCGAAATATGCCTGCTCCAACAGCGACTGGTAGGCGGCACCGCCGACGCCGAGATTATGGTGCAGGACGCCGTTTCCGGTGTTCTCGATGTCGACGCCGTGCACTTCGAACACTGCGTCCATCGGGTTGGTGTTGCGGATCTCGAACTGCAGCTCCTCACCCAGCCGCAGCACGTTGAAATCGACATAGCCAGTGGCCGCGCCGCCCTGCGGTAGCGGCAGCGCCAGGTCCCACTGCCGGCCGCCCGACGACAGCCGCGCGTGAAAGCCGACCGCGGTCACCAAGTAGAACAGGCGCACCTTCTTGGCGCCCGACTCCGGCTGGGTCTCGAAGCTCAGCGTGAACGAGGCCGTGCGATCCAGGGTCTGCGCCACGAAGCCCGAGACGCCGACCGGCATCCTCGGCGGATTCTGGATGCTGTTGGCGGTCGACCAGGTGCCGCTGAAGCTCGAGGCGAAATCGTTATGCGAGTAGGTCTTTGCGATTTTGAATGGAAACACCATGCCGCGGCCGGCGCTGCCGCGGGCAAGCTGCAGCTTGTTGCGCAGCATCTCGGCCGCGCCGCCCTGCTGCAGCAGAGAGTCGCCGTAATGGGCGATGGTGAAGCGGCCGCTGCCCGCCGCGTTCCATTTTTGCGCCAGTTGCCGACCCAGCGCGGCGCCGTTGAACTCCACGACGTGAATGTCGCGGCCGTAGAGCTGCCGCAGCGAGGCGACGTTGGCGCCGACGACATCCTCCAGCGTGCGGCGCGCAAAGGGCGGCGCCGAGCCCGGCTGGATGTCAGCCACCGAATCGGCGATAGTCTGGCAGCCGGCGAGACTGACGTGGAGGAACGGCACGCCGAGCGCGAAGCGGCATGCGGCGCGTCGGGTCAGGCCGGCCCGAGGGGCGGTCGGCTGGTTGGCTTCCGTCACGGGCACCACGCTGCTACGGGTAGGGACTGTCGAGAAAGAACGCGGCCTGCTGCGCAGTGTAGCCGCTGGCGACGACGAAGGTGTTGTGGGCGAACAGCACCTCCTGGATGCCGTGCTCGAGGATCAGGTTCTTGATATTGCCCTTGTAGGACCGGTAATCAACAATGAAAACGTCTTGGTAGTGCGCCGACAGATAGGGCACGAAGGCGTTACCGTACGAATCCTTTATGACGACGATGCGGCGGCCGTTTTTGATGTCGCTAGTGACTCGCATCAGCGGAAAATCGCCGCCAAGGAAGACGCCGTAGGCATTGGCGCCGGCGGCGAACTCGACATACAGCCGGCCCGGGATGCGCGCACCGCCGTTGAAGATCAGGACGTCGGTCTTGTTGGGGATGCGGTAGTACTCGACCGTGTCGCCCTTGGCCTTCAGCGCCGGGCTCATAGTACGATGGTAGAGCGTGCCGAGGAAATTCTTGATCTCGCCCTTCGACAGCGCGGCGAGCGGCAGGGGCGTAAACCGCGCGGCCTGGGCGAAGGCGGTGTAGGCGTAATAGGCGCCGAGCCCCGTCCAGTGATGATCGGTGTTGAAGTAAAGGTACTCGCCGGTGTGCTGCGCCAGCTGGTCGTAGGCGCGTACGGCGCGGACATTCGGGTTGAGCTTGGCGTGGATGCCGTCGATCAGGATCTTCTCGCGCATCACCCCTTTGTGCACCCGCTCGGGCAGGTAGAAGTCGGAGCCAATCGGCATCGCCATGAAATAGACCGTGACGTCAGGTCCGAGCTCGTGGGCGTAACGATTGATGGCGTTTATCATCGGCCCGGCCATGGCCGGCGTGCCGCCCATAATCTGCAGCGCGCGGCCGCGGTAGACGATGATCGCCTCTACCACCTCGTAGGGATCGTTCGGCGGGTTGAGCTTCACCTCGGGCGCAGTGGCTGCAGGCGGCGTCGCCGGCGCTGCCGGCTTCGGTGGCGCCGTATCGGCGGCGGCCGCCTTCGTCGGCGGCGGCGCCGGTGCGAGCTTCGTTGGTGGCGGCGCCGGTGCGAGCTTCGTTGGTGGCGGGTCCCTGCCGGCCACCCTTGGCACGGCGGCCACCGATATCGCTGCGCCGGCCGGCTGATCCTGCCGCGCCATCTGCTGCAAAGGCGCCGCGCTGGGATCCGCGGTTGGCGCCGACGCCGATGTCACGGGCGAGGGGCCCTTCGGTGCGGGGGGCTGGGCCGGCTCCGAAGGCATCACACTTGCCGGCGGCGCGACAGTCAGCGGCTTCGCGGCCGAGTACGCGGTCGCCGCCGCAACAGCTGGTGGCGGCGCCGGCTCGTCAGGCTCCGGCGCTGCCTCCAGCGGTGGCGAAGGCGCCGGCTTGTCCGGCTCGGGCGGCACGCGGGATGGGGCGTTGACCACAAACCGCTCCGGCTCCGGCGGCACGATTGCGGGCGGAAAGATTTCGAACCTCTCGGGCTCTGGCGCAACAGCCAAGGGCTTGTCGGACCCCGGTGGCCCGGCCGATGGCACAACGGCCACGGGCTTATCCGCCTCCGGCGCCGCAGCCGCAGGCACCACCACGGGAGGCTTGTCTGGTTCCTGCCCGGTGACTGTTGGCGGTTCGGCGGCGGGCTTGTCGGGCTCGGGCGCCATGGCCCCTGGCGTTTCGGTGACGGGCTTGTAAGGCTCGCGTGCCGCGGCGGCTGGCGGTTCAGCGATCGGTTTGGCGGGCTCCGGTGCTGCGGCCGCCGGCGGTTCGGGGACGAGCTTGTCGGGCTCGGGCGCCGTGGCCCCCGGCGTTTCGGTGACGGGATTGTAAGGCTCGGGCGCTGCAGCCGCTGGCGGCTCAGCGGTAGGCTTGTTGGGCTGAAGCGGCGCTGCTGCCGGCGGGGTAGCGGCGGCGGGGGCATGCGTGGCGCCCTGGCGTCCGGCCCCGCGGTTGGTGGTAATGATCTCGACGCCGTCATCCGACCAGCCGCGGGCGGCACGGATCTCGCCGGAGAGCTCCGTCAGCGCGGTGCGGAACTCGAAATTGTCGGCGATGAAATCGTCGATCGCCCGGAAATACTCTCGGTGGGTCACCGCCTTCCAGCTGAACGCCGGCATCTGCGCCAGCTTGCGCTTCTCGCCCTCGGAAATTGCGCTGCGCTCGACGGCGAAGAACAGCACGCCGCCGGCAATCAGCGACAGCACGAAGAGGCCGGCGTTGAGGCGGTGCAGCAGGGGCGAGTCGGCGGACACGGTCAGAAGCGGAAGTAGATGAACGGATTATAGGTCTGGCCAACGAGCAGCACAACGCTCAGGGTCAGGAACACTAGGTTTTGCATTAGCTCGGCCCCGGTCTGGCTTCTAGCACCGCAGGTTCGCCGCAACCATCCGTCAATTACAGACGAGGTCGGCGCGCACAGGGCCAGGGCCAGCACCAGCCACAGCGCGTTAGCCCAGAACGCGGCGCCGACCTGAAAGCTGTAGAGCGGCGCGTCGGTGGCGCCGAACAGCACGCTCAGCGACCGCCACAGCTCGTCGAGGTTGGTGAAGTAGAAAAACGCCCATCCCAGCATGATGAAGAAGATCGCATAGACGTGGCGCAACACACGCGGCAGCCGCCCCAGCAGGTCGATCACGCCGTTCTTCTCGACCAGCAGGATAGCGCCAAAATACAGGCCCCAGAGGATAAAGTTCCAGCTCGCTCCATGCCACAGGCCGGTCAGCGCCCAAACGATGAAGATGTTGAGCGTGGCGTTCCGGCGGTTCCCGCCCAGCGGGATGTAAACATAGTCGCGGAAGAAGCTGCCCATCGAGATGTGCCAGCGGCGCCAGAATTCGGTCAGCGAGGTCGAGATATAGGGATGCTGGAAGTTCTCGCGGTAATGAAAGCCGAACATGCGGCCCAGGCCGATCGCCATGTCGGAGTAGCCGGAAAAATCGAAGTAGATCTGCAGGCTGAACATCAGCAGGCCGAACCACTCGCCGGCAACCGTCGCCTCCTCCAACCCCTTGCCGAGAAATTGCTGGCATAGCTGGCCGGCGTTGTTGGCGATGAACACCTTTTTGAACAGGCCGCGGCAGAACCGGGTCACGCCCGAGCTGAAATCCTCGCGGTTGAACTGCCGGTGCTCGATCTCGTGTGCGACATGGGCATAGCGGACGATCGGGCCAGCCACCAGGCGCGGGAAGTTGATCAGGAACAGCATGAAGCTCAGCAGCTTGCGCTGGGCCTTCACCTCGCCGCGATAGACGTCGATGACGTAGGAGACCGCTTCGAAGGTGTAGAAGGAGATACCCACCGGCAACAGGATGCCTGGCGGCTTGAATCCGAGCCCGGTGACGTCGTTGACAGTGTTGACGATGAAATCGGCGTACTTGAACGTTCCCAGCAGGCCGAGATTGACGATAACCGAACTCAGAACACCCAGCCGGGCGATCACCGGACGATGGCGAAAATGATCGATGAATCGGCCGTTCAGATAGTCCCAGAACGCCGAAAAGATCAGCAGGACGACCCAGATCGGCTCGCCCCAAGCGTAAAAAACGATCGAGAAAAGAATGAGAATGCAGTTGCGAATCTTGTGCTGAGGGAAAGCATAGTAAACAATGAGACATGTCGGAATGAAGAAGAATAGAAAGGTCAAGCTAGAGAAGACCATCCCCGCAGCCCCAATCTTCAGGACTGCCTGATACAGCCCACTCCCCTTTTTGGCACTGTACTAAGCGGGCGAGCATTAGATCAACAGACACTGTGCCGATCCGCCGAACTCGGCGCGCAAAAAGTCTGCAGGCGCGCTGCCCGCTACGCCGCCTTCTCGTCCTGCCCAAGCCGCGCCGCCAAGCTCGCGGCCATGAACTCGTCCAGATCCCCATCGAGCACCTTCTGCGGATCGGTACGTTCGACGTTCGTCCGCAGGTCCTTCACCAGCTGATACGGCTGCAGCACGTACGATCGGATCTGATGGCCCCAGCCGATGTCGGTCTTGGCCGCTTCCTGCGCCAGCTTCTCGGCCTCGCGCTTCTGCAGCTCGACCTCGTAAAGCCGGGCCTTCAGCATCGCCATCGCCTTGGCGCGGTTCTGGTGCTGGCTGCGCTCCTGCTGGCAGGCCACGGCGATGCCGGTGGGCAGATGCGTCAGGCGCACGGCGGAGTCGGTCTTGTTGACGTGCTGTCCCCCTGCTCCCGAAGCTCTATACGTGTCGACGCGCAGATCCTTGTCGAGGATCTCGATCTCGATCGTGTCGTCGACCTCGGGATAGACCCAGACCGAGGAGAAGCTGGTGTGGCGGCGCGCCTGGCCGTCGAAGGGCGAGATGCGCACCAGGCGGTGCACGCCGCTCTCGGTCTTCAGCCAGCCATAGGCGTTGGGGCCGTCGATCTTGACGGTGCACGACTTGATGCCGGCCTCCTCGCCGGCGCTCTCCTCGAGGTAGCTGACCTTGTAGCCGTGCTGCTGCGCCCAGCGCATGTACATGCGCGCCAGCATCTCGGCCCAGTCCTGCGCCTCGGTGCCGCCGGCGCCGGCGTTGACCTCAAGGTAGCAGTTGTTGGCGTCGGCCTCGCCCGAGAGCAGGGACTCCAGCCGCATCTTGCCGGCTTCGTCCTGTAGCTTCTTGAGGTTGGCCTCGGCCTCGTCGACCAGCCCCTGGGCGCCCTCTTCCTGGGCAAGCTCGATCATCTCGACGTTGGCGGCGGTCTCGCCCTCGATGCGGCGCACGCTGGCGACGGCCTTCTCCAGCCGGTCGCGCTCGCGCATCAAACTCTGCGCGCGCTTGGCGTCGTTCCAGAAATCGGGGGCTTCGGCGGCGGAATTCAGCTCCGCCAATCGGTCGACAGCGACATCGAAGTCAAAGATGCCTCCTCAGCAGCCCGACCGACTGCTGAATCTCGGCGACAACCGCCTCGATCTCCGCGCGCATAGAAAACTCCTCATCTATCTTGCCCCCTCTCCCCGCCTGCGGGGAGAGGGTTGGGGTGAGGGGCTGCATCAAGTGACGCACACCGACGTGCGCAACCTGCGACTTCCCCTCACCCCGACCCTCTCCCCGCAGGCGGGGAGAGGGAGGAAAACAGGGACGGCTCGTCTAGTAGGTCTCGCCGCTGCCCGTCAAGGCGGGGTTGCCGGGCCTGGGCGGGCGGTCGGTGGGGCCGCTGGCGGGCGCGGCGGGCGGCCGGCGCATCACGCCGGAGTCGGTCATCGCCGGCGCCGTCGGGCCTGACGGCGCCGGCGGCGCCACGGCGATCACATCTCTGTCGTCGGGGTCCTGTGTCGGCGTAGCCGCCGGCGTACCGGGCAGACGGAAGGGCGAGTAGCCGTCGAGCACCTGGAAGTCGCCGTCGGGCTCGGTGCCGGGCTTGAAGCCCTCCCAGATCGAGCCCTCCTCGCCGGAGCTCATGCGCTGGCCAGTATAGGGATTGACCCTGAGCATGCGCAGGCCCGGCGGCACGCGGAAGGGCGTCGGGGATTTGTCCTTCAGGAGCGTGCGCGCGACCTGCTCGAAGATCGGCACGGCCGCCCCGCCGCCGGTCTCGGTGCGGCCCAAGGTGCGCGGCTCGTCGAAGCCGATATAGACGCCGATGACCACGTCGGGGGTCATGCCGATGAACCACACGTCCTTGGCGTCGTTGGTGGTGCCGGTCTTGCCGGCGATCGGCCGGTTGAGCGCCGCCAGCCGCGCCGCCGTGCCGCGCGTCGCCACGCCCTGCATCATGTTGACGACCTGATAGGTCAGCGCCGGATCCATGAAGGGCTGGCGGCGATCGACGATCGAGGGCATCCGCTCATCGCCGGGCGGCGCGTCGGCCTTGCAGCCGTCGCAGCTCCTGGGATCGTGGCGGAAGACGGTGCGGCCGTTACGGTCCTGCACGCGGTCGATCAGGCTGGGCGTGATGCGCTTGGCGCCGTTGCCCATCATGGCGTAGCCCATGGTCATGCGCAGCAAGGTGGTCTCGCCGGCGCCCAGGGACAGCGGCAGGTAGCGGCGCATGTTGTCGTCGACGCCGAAATCGCGCGCGATGCCCGAGACCTTGTCCATGCCGATGAACTTGGCCATGCGCACGGTCATCAGGTTGCGCGATTTCTCCAGGCCCTGCCGGACCGTCGTGGGCCCGAGGAAGTCGCCGCCGTAATTCTGCGGCCGCCAGACCGGCTGGTTGCCGCCGGGATGGATCTCGAGCGGCGAGTCGAGCACCAGCACCGAGGGCGTCAGCCCGGCCTGCATGGCGGCGAGATAGACGAAGGGCTTGAAGGCCGAGCCGGGCTGGCGGTTGGCCTGGGTGGCGCGGTTGTACTGGCTGCGCAAGTAGCTCCAGCCGCCCGACATGGCGAGGATGCGGCCGGTCTGCGTATCCATGATCAGGAGCGCGCCGTCGACATTGGGGATCTGGCGCAGGCCGTAGACCTGGGGCCTGCCCGCGGCCGGCGCCGGGCCGCGCTCGACGGCGATCACGTCGCCGGGCTGCACGATGTCGCTCCAGCGCTGCGACAGCCAGCCCACCGTCTGGTTGGGCAAGGTGCGGCCACGCGGGCTGTCCTTGTCCATCTGCACGACGCCCTCGCCGTCCAGCGTGCCGATATGCGCGACGTTGCCCTCGATCCTCAGCACCACGGCGGGGCGCCAGTTCGGCGGCCCGGTGAACGGGCGATCGACGAGATGCCGGGTCAGGCGCTGCTTCCAGTTGTCGACGCCAGCCAGCTTCTCGGTGGCGCCGCGCCAGCCGTGGCGCTTGTCGTAGGCGATCAGGCCGTCGCGCAGGGCCTGGTCGGCCAGGCGCTGGACGTTGAAGTCGAGCGTCGTGCGCACCGTCATGCCGCCTTCGTAGAGGCCCTTGTCGCCATAGGCGGCGAACAGGTTGCGGCGCACCTCCTCGGTGAAGAATTCGGCGGTGGCCAGCTCGGGCGGCGCGCGGCGGCGCAGCACCAGCTTCTCGGCGCGCGCGGCGGTCATCTCCGCTTCGCTGATGTAGCCGTCCTCGAACATGCGCTGCAGCACGTAGTCGCGCCGGATATGCGCTTCCGCGGCGTTGCGCTGGATGCTGTAGCGGTTGGGCGCCTTGGGCAGAGCGGCGAGATATGCCATCTCGCTCAGGCTCAGCTCGTCGAGCGACTTGTCGAAGTAGTTCAGCGCGGCGGCGGCGACGCCGTAATTGCCGCCGCCGAGATAGATCTCGTTGAGATAGAGCTCGAGGATGCGCTCCTTGCTGAAGGCGTGCTCGATGCGGAAGGCGAGGATGGCCTCGCGGACCTTGCGCTGGATCGTAGCTTCGCCGCCGACCAGGAAGTTCTTGGCCACCTGCTGGGTGATGCTCGAGGCGCCCTCCGGCCGCCTGCCCTGCCCCATGTTCTGGAAATTGGTCAGCAGCGCGCGGCCGACGCCAATGGGATCGACGCCCCAGTGGCGGAAGAAGCGCTGATCCTCGGCGGCGACGAAGGCCAGGATCAGCCGCTTGGGCATGGCGTTGGCCGGCACGAAGACGCGGCGCTGGCGGGCGTATTCGGCCAGCAGCTTGCCGTCGGCGGTGTAGAGCCGCGTCGTCGTCGGCGGCTGGTAGTCGACGAGCTGCTTGTGGTCGGGCAGGCCGGGCGCGAAATGCCAGTAGATCGCGATGGCGCCGCCCACGACGCAGACGATGGCGGCGAAGCCGGCATACATCATCCAACGGATCAGCCACACGATCGATAGGCCTCGGACCTCGAAAGCGCACTCTGCGGCGATTCACCTACGCGCTACGCGCGCCGCCGGCAACCGGACGGTTGCGCGCAGGGTTGATAAGACGCCGCGACTAGGCCTTTTTCGCGGCGGGTCCGGGGCCTGGTTGCGCCGGCCGCGTGCCGAAATATCGATCGGCTGCGGCCGATATGGCGCGCGCCAGTTTCTGCTGATGCGCCTTGTTGAGCAGCAGCCGCTCGTCGGCGCGGTTCGACAGATAGCCCAGCTCGAGCAGGATCGCCGGCACGTCGGGGGCGGTCAGCACGGCGAAGCCGGCGTGGCGGTGGCTGCGCGGCAGGGTCGCCACGCCGTAGTCGCGCAACGCCTCGACCATGATGCCGGCGAAGCTGCGGGACTGGTTGATGGTGCCGCGCTGCGTCATCTCGATCAGCACGTTGGCGACGTCGTCGGGCTGGCGGCGCAGATCGACGCCGGCGACCAGGTCGGCCTTGTTCTCCTTGGCCGCCAGGGCCGCCGCCTCGCGGTCGCTGGCGCTTTCGGAGAGCGTGTAGACGGTGGCGCCGCGGACCCCGGGATCGGGATGGGCGTCGGCGTGCAGGGAAATGAACAGGTCGGCCTTGACCGCGCGGGCGCGGCTCACCCGTTCCCTGAGCGGCACGAACAGATCGCCGCGCCGGGTCAGCGTCACCCGGTAGCGGCGCCCGGCGGTGAGCTGGCGCTCCAGCTCGGCGGCCACGGTGTAGACCACGGTCTTCTCGTGCATGCCCGAGGCGCCCGTGGTGCCGGGATCGGCGCCGCCATGGCCGGGGTCGAGGGCGATCAGCTTGGGCCTCGGCGGGACCACCGGCTTGGTCCGTGGCACGGTCGGCGCGGTGCGCGCGCTCTGCGCGAGCGCCGGCACGGCCAGCCCCATGGAGCCACCGACCAGAACGCCCAGCGCCAGCCGGCGCCTCAGACCTTCCTCACTCATCAGTTAACGATTTAGAAAGAATCTCTATTAAAATCAATATATAATTTAATTATCTTCACCTTATGGTGGATTGAAAGCCGGGCACCGCCTAGAGATTGTGTTGTGGATTTTCCCCGCGCGAGCGTATGGTGATTCCTGCGAACAGTCGTCGTCTGTCGGACGGTCCCCAGGGGTCGGTCGACGGCGTCGGCGGTCCGGCTCCGGAACGCCCGGCCACTCTCACGCGGCGGGCGGCGATTGATGCGATCGCGCCGGGCCACGTCAGGACCGCTGATGTCATGGTGATGACGGCTTCAACGAAACCCGGGGCCGGCGCAGCTTTTGTCGTCTCGGGGCATTGTGACCGTCCCTGTCCTGGCGTCTCGCGCCGTTCGACAGGTCGACGACACGGTGTCTGCCGGTCCCGCTCTAAGCGACGGGCGCCCGCCTGATCGTTCGCACAGGTGGCCCACGCTCCGTCGCGGAGCAATGGCGATGGTCAAGCGCATGCTTGTCGACGCCACGCACTCGGAGGAAACCCGGGTGGTCGTGGTGGACGGCACCAAGCTGGAAGAATTCGATTTCGAAGCGGCGTCCCGCAAGCCCCTGAAGGGCAACATCTATCTCGCCAAGGTCGTACGCATCGAACCGTCGCTGCAGGCGGCGTTCGTGGAATATGGCGGCAACCGCCACGGCTTCCTGGCCTTCAACGAAATCCACCCCGACTACTACCAGATCCCGATCGCCGATCGCGAAAGGCTGCTGGCCGAGCAGGCCCAGCGCGGCCAGCGCAGCGACGACGATGAAGATCGCCCGCCGCGCCGCCAGCGCCGCGTCGATCGCAGCGACATCGAGGACGCCGACGAGCAGCGCGCGCTCTTGGCCGGCGCCGCGCCCGAACCGGGCGAGGCGACCGACGCGAACCTGGCCGAGACGACCGGCGCCGATGTCGGGATCATCGCCGCGCCAGACGCCGCCGAGCCCGAGCCAGAGCCCGCCGCGCCCGCGGTGATCGAGGCCGCGCCGGCGCCCGAGCCGACGCCGGCGCCCGCTGCCGAGCCAACGGGCGGCGCGATCGCCGCGTCGGTAACCACCGACGTTCTCGCCGGCCCGGCCGTCGAGGACGACAAGCCGGCCGAGACTATCGACGCCACCGCCAGCGGCGACGTGGCCGAGGCGACGGCCAACGGCGATCCCTCCGTCGACCCGGCCGACGCGCCGCAGCCCGAGATCCCGGTCGAAACCCTGGGCGGCGACGACTACGAGCCCCGGCCGCGTCGCGCCCCGCCGCCGCGCCAGTACAAGATCCAGGAAGTCATCAAGCGCCGGCAGATCCTGCTGGTGCAGGTCGTCAAGGAGGAGCGCGGCAACAAGGGCGCCGCGCTGACGACTTACCTCTCGCTCGCCGGCCGCTACGCCGTGCTGATGCCCAACGCCGGAAGGGGCGGCGGCATTTCCCGCAAGATCACGAATGCCGCCGACCGCAAGCGCATGAAGGAGATGCTGGCGGAGTTCGAGGTGCCGCAGGGCATGGGCGTGATCCTGCGCACCGCCGGGCTGGAGCGCTCCAAGCCCGAGGTGCGGCGCGACTACGACTACCTGATGCGCCTGTGGGACAGCATCCGCGAGTTCACCCTGAAGTCGACCGCGCCGGCGCTGATCTACGAGGAAGGCGACATCATCAAGCGCTCGATCCGCGACCTCTACAACTCCGACATCGAGGAGATCTGGGTCGAGGGCGACGACGGCTTCAACCTGGCGCAGGATTTCATGCGCCAGCTGATCCCCTCGCAGGCCGGCCGCATCAAGCTCTACGACGATTCGATTCCGCTGTTCCATCGCTACCAGGTCGAGGCCGCGCTCGACGCCATGCACTCGCCCTCGGTACAGCTCAGGACCGGCGCCTACATCGTCATCAACCCGACCGAGGCGCTGGTCGCCATCGACGTCAACTCGGGCCGCGCCACCAAGGAGCGCAACATCGAGGAGACGGCGCTGCGCACCAACCTTGAAGCCGCCGAGGAGATCGCCCGCCAGGTGCGCCTGCGCGACCTCGCCGGCCTGGTGGTCATCGACTTCATCGACATGGAGGAGAGCAAGCACCAGCAGCAGGTCGAGCGCCGCCTGAAGGAGGCGATGCGGCTCGACCGCGCGCGCATCCAGATCGGCCGCATCTCGCCCTTCGGCCTGCTCGAGCTGTCGCGCCAGCGCCTGCGCCCCAGCCTGCTGGAGAACTCCACCGAGGTCTGCCCGCATTGCGAAGGCACCGGCCGCATCCGCTCGGTCGAATCGACGGCGCTGCACGTGCTGCGCGGCATCGAGGAGGAAGGCATCCGCCGCCGCGCCGGCGAGATCGTCGTCAGCGTGCCGACCGCCGTGGCGCTCTACATCCTCAACCACAAGCGCGCCAACATCGCCGAGGCCGAGGAGCGCTACGGCTTTCGCGTGCTGATCGTCGGCGACGACGATCTGATCCCGCCGCACTACGAAATCGAGCGCACGCGCGCGCGCGTCGGCGGCGAGCAGCAACAGCAGGCCCGCCTCACCGCTTCGGCCGCCTATGACGAATACGAGGATTTGCCGGAGGGCGAGGACGCCGAAGCGCCCGCCGCCGAGGGCGCCGAGGGCGAAGACGACGACGCCAATCGCCGCCGCCGTCGGCGTCGGCGCCGTCGCGGTGGCCGGCGCGACGAGCAGAATGGCGAGCCGATGGCCGCCGCGCCCGACTACAACGAGCCCGATGGCGTGCATGCCGCGCCACCGGTCAATGGCGAGGATCGCGGTGAGCCGGCCGACGCCGGCGCCGAGGACATGGACGGGCCGCGCGCCGACGATGGCGGTCCCGACGACGGCAACG
>Ga0194122_10003415_pt1 | contig 16253 bp, 12 predicted proteins | sample TA2MahCa10mmetaG_FD_155487 | JGI IMG/M metagenome (GOLD analysis project Ga0194122, IMG submission 155487) | Freshwater microbial communities from Lake Tanganyika, Tanzania - TA2015021 Mahale Deep Cast 10m | ecosystem: Environmental > Aquatic > Freshwater > Lake | place: Tanzania: Lake... | reverse complement strand
TAGCTGTTCGAAGTCTCCGAGAAACTCGCCGCGTGACATGTTCTATTTTGTAGAACAAATTGGTGAGCCTGTCAAGTGGGGCAACTCAAAATTTGTTTTTGCCATCGTCTAGTAGTTTCTGATAAAGATGCAGTGCGGTACCAAATCACTCGATTGCGGAGAAACTGAACATGCATTTGCCGGGAAGACTGCTCTTTCTTTCGCTGGCTACGGCTGCGGCGTGGGCGGCCCCTCAGCCTTGGCGCCCGTCTCCGGAGATTCACTTTGAACCGAACGTGGGACAAGCGCCCTCCCCCGTGCGTTACCTGGCACGCTCGCAGCGCTCGACGCTGGCGCTGACTCCCAACGGCGCAACGCCGCAATTGCACAAGGCGCAAGCCGCCGATACGCTGCAACTGGAGCTGCTGGGCGCGCGCAACAAGGGTGCGGCGATCGAGGGCGAAGCCATGCTGCCCAGCGTCACGAACTATCTGCATGGCGGTGACCGCCGGCAGTGGCGCACGGGCGTGGCCCACTATACACGTGTGCGGTACCGCGAGGTGCACAAGGGTATCGATCTGGTCTTCTACGGCAATGCCGCCGGCGAGTTGGAGTACGATTTTGTGGTGAAGCCGGGCGCGCGTCCCGAGGCGATCCGGCTGCGCTTTACCGGGCAGAAAGGCCAGTCGGTATCGGCGGAAGGGGATTTGGTATTCGCGCTATCGGGCGGCGAGGTACGGCAGAAACGCCCGCACGTTTTTCAGGAAACCGCGGCGGGCCGGCAGGAAATCGCGTCGGCGTATGTGGTGCGCGCGGACGGCACGGTGGGATTGCGGTTGGGCGAGTGGGATCGCGGGCGTGAACTGGTGGTGGACCCGGTGATCAGCTACGGGACTTGCTGGGGCGGAGCAAGTGATGAGTTCTCACCCGAACTCGCTGTGGACGCCGGGGGCAACGTGTATCTGCTGGGCGACACGAACTCGACGGTCTTTACGACCACCACGGGAGCGCTTCGCACTATGCGGCCCGGCGGACCATTCGACGCTTACGTGACCAAGTTTGGACCGGATGGCAAGGTGATCTGGTCTACCTTCCTTGGTGGCGCCGGCGATGAAACCGTGTCCGGTATTGCGGTAGACGCGACCGGCGCGACCTATTTGACCGGGTTCACGTCCTCCTCCGACTTTCCGATTACCACCGGTGCGCAGCAAAGCAACAAGGGTGCCAGTGGATCGGGCAATGAAGACGGTTTTGTGGCCAAGCTCAAGGCTGCGGGGAGCGCACTGGTGTACGCGACCTTCCTGGGCGGCAACAACGATGACTCGCCCACCGACATCGCGGTGAGCAGTGGCGGGGAAGCGCTGGTTTGCGGGTCCACGTTGTCCACGAACTTCCCTTCTACGGCCGGCGCTCTCAAGACTCGTGACGACGCTCTGCTTTTCGAAGGCTTCGCCTCGAAGTATGACGCAAATGGACGCTTCGCTTACTCCACCTATATCGGCGGCAATGTGGCCGAAATTGTCGCGGCCTGTGCGCTAGATCAATCCGGCAACGCCTATCTTGCAGGCGGTTCGTTTTCCGAGGACTTCGCGCGCACTGCCGGAGCCTTTCAGCCGACGCGCCGGGGGATCTCCGATGCGTTCGTGATGAAGTTGAATTCGCAAGGAAACACAGTGTTATTCAACACGCTGCTGGGGGGCGGGCAAGGGGTCGATACCTGACTGGATATCGCTGTAGACGCAAGTGGTAACTCGTATGTGACGGGCGTTGCCGAGTCGGGCGACTTTCCGATATCATCGAATCCCTTCCAGCGGACCAAACAAGGCAGCACGGACGCCTTCATTACGAAGTTGAATCCACAAGGCACGGCCTTGGCCGACAGTACCTTCTTCGGCGGCGGCGGCACAGAACGCGGCAAGTCGATTGCGGTGGATGCGCAAGGCCAAGCCTACGTCTTGATTACTACCGCGTCGCCGGGGCTCACGCCGGTGCAGCCGTTTCAGCCGCAACTGGCGGGCGGAATCTATCTGTTTGTGCTCCGGCTGAGTCCGGATGGCGCGACGGCCCAACACGCTTCTTGCATGGGCGGGAGCGCCAACGAAAGCGGCCGAGTTATTGCGATCGACAATCGCGAGCGCGCCTACATCAGTGCATCGACTTTGTCGACCATGTCGACCAATATGCCGGGCACCAACGGTGGTGCGCAGTCGGCCGCGGGTGGCAGTAGGGACGCCTTTTGGGCGCGCATTGACTTTGCTTCTCCGTCAGTAACGCTGTCGCTTTCGCCAGCGGCCCTGACCGCCACCGGCGCGGTGGGCAGCAACACGATCGCCCGGCAACAGCTCTCGCTCGTTGCCCCTGCCGGACAACGTCCCGATTGGAACATTGAGACCGCCACTGCGAATGGCACCCAGTGGATTGAAGTGACGCCACTGAGCGGTTCCGGGTCATCGACGCTAGACGTGAGTTTTCGTCCGGGACTGTTGGCGGCCGGGACGTATACCGGCACAATCACCGTAGTGAATCGCTCCGCCAACACGCGCACGCCGGTGCAGGTGACCATGACGTTGACCGCGCCCACCACCAACCCAGGCGGCGTACTCACCCGTGCGGGCATCCTCAGCGCGGCGAGTTTCCAGGGTGGCGGCGTATCGCCCGGATTGATCGTGACGATCTTCGGCCAGCGTATCGGGCCTGCGACGCTCGTGTCGGCCTCGGTGGGCGGCGATCTCAAGTTTCCCACGACGGTTTCCGAAACGCGCGTGCTGTTCGATGGCGTCGCGGCTCCGGTGATCTATGTCTCAGCGACGCAGGTGAGCGCGATTGCGCCGTATGCAGTGGCAACACGTACCATGTCCGATTTCGTGATCGAGTATCGGGGCAACCGGTCGAATGCCGTTTCGGTTCCGGTGGTGGCCGCCAGGCCCGGGTTGTTCACCGCCAATGCGTCCGGCTCGGGACCAGGCGCGATTCAGAATCAGGACTTGTCGGTGAATACGCCGTCCAATCCCGCGGCGCGCGGCAGCATTATTGGGCTGTATGCTACGGGCGAAGGCGCGACTGACCCGGCGGGCGTGGACGGGCAGGTGGCCGCGACCGTGTTTCCGAAACCTCGCCAGAGCGTGGCCGTGCGCATCGGCGGCGCGATGGCGGGGGGACTGTATGCGGGTGCCGCTCCTTCGCTGGTGGCGGGCGTGCTGCAGGTGGACGTCAAGGTGCCGGACAATGTGCCGGACGGCAACGTTCCGATCCAATTGCTGGTAGGCAACGCCGAAAGCCCGGCTGGTGTGACGGTGGCCGTACAGGGCGATCTCGCGACGAAGAACTAGCGCATGGGATATCATGCGCCACATGGTTTCCATGAGGTCCCCCGCCCGGGTTCTGTTTCTTGCCGCGGCCATTGCCGCTTCGCTCGCCGCACAGACTGCCACCGTGCAAGGCGTCGTTTCCGACTCCTCGCAAGCAGTGATGAATGAAGTGAAGATCAGCGCCACCAATCTCGACACGGGCGTGGTGCGCGAGGCGTCCAGCAACGTGCAGGGCGTCTACCAGATTCCGTCGTTGCCGATCGGACGCTACAAACTGGAAGCCACGCGGACGGGATTTGCGCCGTCGCAGGTGCCGGAGTTGAAGCTCGACACCAACCAAACCGCGCGTATCGACTTCACGCTGCGTGTGGGCGCGGTGGCCGAGAAGGTGGAAGTGACGGCAGCGGCTGCGCTCATCGACTCGGAAACGTCAACCGTGGGCCAGGTGATCGACAACAAGCGCATCGTGGAGATGCCGCTGAATGGCCGCAACTTTCTGCAGCTCGCGGCGCTTACCGCTGGCGTCGCGCCGTCGGCCGGTGGGCGCACGTCGGATGAGGGCGGTTTCGTTGCGTCGGGCCAGCATGGCTACCAGGTGAACATCACGATTGACGGCTTGAATAACTCGTCGGTCGCGTCGGGCGGGCCACTGGGGTTTGAGGCGCAGGCGGTGAAGCCGTCCATCGACGCGGTGGGCGAATTCAAGGTGGTGACGAATAATTTTTCGGCCGAGTATGGCGACCGTATGGGCGGCCAAGTCATTGTAAACCTCAAGTCCGGCACCAATGAACTGCACGGATCGGCCTTTGAGTTTCTACGCAACTCCTCGCTGGACGGCACGAACTTCTTTGCCAACCGGAGCGGCGCGAAGAAACCAGCGTTTCGCCAGAATCAGTTCGGCGCCGCGCTGGGCGGGCCGATCGTCAAGAACCGCACGTTCTTCTTCGGGTCGTATGAGGGCACGCGGATCCGGCTGGGCCGCAGTTTTCTAGGGAGCGTACCCACCGCCGAGATCCGCGCCGGCAACTTTGCCGCGGTGCGCAACATCTTTGACCCGGCGACCACCACGGGCACGGGCGCGAATCTTCAACGCCAGCCGTTTCCGAATCGCCAGATTCCGGCCAGCCGCTTCGATCCGCTTATTCCGAAACTGCTGACGCTTTATCCGCTGCCCAACTCCGGCTCCGGTATTGCGAATAACCATTTCTTTGCACCGAGCGAGACGAACGATTCGAACACCTACGACATCAAAGGCGACCATAACTTCTCTGAGGCCAGCCGCCTGTCGGTGCGCTACTCGCGGCGCGACAAGGACCGCTTTGAGCCGGGGCCGTTGCCCCTGCCCGGCGATGGTGGCCTCGGCACCATTACCGATGTGGTGGCGCACTCCACGGTGGGCACGTGGACCAAGACCCTCAGCTCGACCTTGACCAACGAGTTCCGGCTCGGCAACACGCGGCTGCCCACGAAGTTCGATATTCCGTTCGACAAGCCGCTGTTTGATGAGTTCGGCATCAAGGGCATTCCGAAGACAAACCGCGCTACGTCCACCGACCACGGGCTCACGCGCTTTTCGCCGGCGGGCTTCACCGAGATCGGTTCGCGCAGCTTCTGGCCGAACATCAATCAATACTACTTGTGGCAGATCTCAGACACGGCGTTCAAGCAGGTGGGCAAGCACTCGATGCGGTTCGGTGGCGAGTACAAGCGCGAACGCACTTTCCGCAACGCGGCGAGGCTGTCGCGTGGCAACATGGTGTTCGGGCGCGAGTTCACGGCGGATCCGGCGAATCGCGGGGCCACTGGCGACGGCATGGCGGAGTTCCTGCTGGGCTGGCCGTCGGGCGGGACGGTGGGAAATGAAAACGGCGAGGATATGTTCTTCTCGTCGCTCGCGCTGTTCCTGCAAGACGATTGGAAAGTGACGCCGAACCTGACGCTGAATCTCGGCGTGCGTTACGACGCCTTCTTCACGCCGTATTTCCGGGATGGCGGCGTTTCGAATTTTGTCCTGGATCGATCGTTGAGCGGAGCGGCGGCGCGCTTGCAGCAGGTTCGACCCTCGGGCAAAAGTGATTGCGGCTGCAAAGAAGACCTGAACAACTTCGCGCCGCGAATCGGCCTTGCTTGGCGGGCGCGGCCCAACACGGTGGTGCGTACCGGGTGTGGCGTGATCTACGGACGGCCCGATCAATACGACACGCAGTTTGCGCGCTTCTCCAATCAGCCGCCGGATTTTGTGGAGGTGGGGTTGGGGACGCTCGATCGCATCAATCCGCGCTATTTCCTGAAGGACGGTTTCCCAGCGGTGCAGTTGCCTGCCACCTCCGTGCCCGGACCTGCTCTGGTGGGCGTGAATGCGCGCGCCGAGCGGCTGCCGATGCAGTACGCGCAACAGTGGTTCTTCGATCTGCAGCGCGAACTACCCTGGAACATTCTGGTGACGGCGGGCTACAACGGCAACGCGACTCGCAAGATGCAGGCTGGTCTCGACTACAATCTGCCGTTCGGCCCGGCGGCCCAGACTATTGCGCAGCGCCGGCCGCTGCCTTTCTATAACGGAATCTCGCGCACGGAGTCCTTTGGCAATCTCACGTACAACGCATTGGCGCTGCGCCTGGAAAAACGCTTCTCGCAGGGGTTGTCGTTCCTTTCTTCCTATACGTGGTCAAAGACAATCGACAACGTGACCGAGTCGCTGAACAACTCCGGCGGCCAGGGTTCGGTGAATCCTTGGAATCGCGCGCTCGATAAAGCGCGGTCGGTTTCGGACATCCGCCATAACTACGCCTTGTCGTCGACGTATGAACTGCCGGTGGGCCGCGGAAAGGCGTGGCTGGGGGACGCGCCGCGTGCGCTGGATCTTTTGTTGGGCGGCTGGCAGGTGGGCGGCATCTTGTCTTTACGCACGGGGCTGCCTTTCACGGTGCTGACAACGGGCGGGCTTACGAACGCCGGCGGCGCAGACCGTCCGAACCGGATCGGCAACGGCGCGCTCGGCGCAGGCGAACGCCGCGTGGAGCGTTGGTTCGACACGTCGGCGTTCACGGTGCAGCCGCAGCTTACCTACGGCAACTCCGGCCGCAACATTCTCGATGGCCCCGGGCTGAGAAACTTCGACCTTTCCCTGGCCAAGCGATTCACGATCACCGAGCGCGTGGCGGCGCAGTTCCGCATGGAGTCGTTCAATTTCACCAACACGCCGGCGTTCGGGTTTCCGGCGCCGACGATCAACGCTGCGCGCGCGGCCGAAATCATTTCGGCTGGTGAGCCGCGGCGCATTCAGTTCGCGTTGAAGCTGTTGTGGTAGAAAATGACGACGGCGAAACGCCGCCGCAGGCGGTGGAAATCACCGATGTGTTCGATCTCCATCCGTTCGCTCCGCGCGACGTGCGGGCGGCGGTGGAGGCCTATCTCGAAGAAGCGCAAGGGCGGGGTATCCGTTTCGTACGCATCATTCATGGCCGCGGCATCGGTGTGCAGCGCGAGGCGGTGCGGAAGATTCTGTCCAAGACCGCGTTTGTAGAGCCGTTCGGCGATGCGCCTGCTGAGGCGGGCGGTCGGGGAGCGACGCTGGTGACGTTAGCGGAGCCCGAACAGCTGACGGGTGAAGCTTGAGCAGCGGATCAGTTCAAAGCCCGCCCAACTGCCGAAAAATGCGACGGCCATGGCGATCGCCAATTTCACGGCAATGCTCCACGGCTGCTGCACCAGCCCGTAGCCGAAGACGACGAGGAACGTCTGGTGCAGGATGTAGAACGGATACACGGCCTCGTTTTCGTAAGCGAGCCAAGGGCCGCCGCTCTTGATGTGCGCGCGGGCGTAGCCGGCCAGCAGGAATATCCAGAAGAAGCCGAAGTAGGCGTGCACCAGCACGCCGACGCCGAGACCGGTGGGTGCGCCGCTGAGCCGCAGCGCGTAGAAGACTGCCGCGGTGAGGTTGCCGCCCACAAGAAATTCGCGGCGGCGCCGCTCCACGATGTCCAGCCAGTCCTTCACTAGGTTGTGAGTGGTGGGCCAGTGCGGACCGAGCGTGAGGGCCGCGATCATGGAAGGCACGTTGATTGATGAGATAGAAACGTCACGGGCCAGCGCGTGAGCTGCGGGGTCAGCGCCGCGCCGGAGCCGCGTAGGGCCCCTAACCGCGGGATGGCGGCCAGCGAGTACACCAGCAGGTACATCACAAACCAAAGGTGGTGCCAACTGAACGAACCGCCGGGAGAGGGAATCAGCCGCAGCACTTCCGGGTAAAACTCAGCGTAGGAGAACGTGGCGCCCTTCTGCAGCCGCTCCACGTAAATCTGCGGCGGGACGATGGCGAACATGCCGAAGACGAGAGGCAACAGCGGCCGCCAAAGGCGCTCGCGGGCAAATTCGCCGAGGCCACGGCGGCGCAGGGAGAAGGCCACGCCGCATCCGGAAATAAAAAACAGAAGCGGCAGGTTGAAGAACATCATCACCAGCCCCAGCGTCTCGCTCGTCTCCGGGTTCTTGATGTGGAATTCCCAGGGCACGTAGATCATGCCCGAGTGATAGAAGATGAGCACGGCGAAGGCGGCCACGCGCAACCAATCGAGGCCGCGCTCGCGCGTTGTTATTTTTCCGAGAGCGGAAACTCGTAGATGCTCGGGCCGGCCTCAATCAGCAGCTTGCCCGTGCCCAGCGGCTTGCCGTTGGTGGAGAAGAACACCGCTCCGTCGGTCGATTCGCCGGGTTTCAGCCGCGACGCTACGAGGACGATGGCTGACGCGGCGGCCGCCGCCTTCAAACGGCTGGACGTCATCTCGGCCATCACCGATTGGCGGCGCTGCTCGTAGCCGTTGGTGGAGGGCGTGCGTGTTAAGCCGTAGAGCCCGTTCTCGTAGGCGGTAACGAGTTTGATGACGTCTTCGCGGCCGCCGTTGCGCATGAAGTCCGTTACCACCACGCGTGCCTCGGCGCCGGCAGTGGGTGGGCGCGTGGCGCCGTCGCGCAAAAACTTGAAGTCCTGGGGCCGGAAGATCCAGGGCTGTTTGGAGCCATTGGAAACGGCCACCTGAATGACGCTGAACTCGCGAATCACCGTGGGCAACGCGGCGAACATCACGGTGACGCCGCCTTTGGTTTGCGTCTGATAGTGCAGGCCGCCGGATTCAAACTCGATGATCTGCGCGGGTGCGCACACGGCGGCCATCAACCATAACGGCAGCGCCCAAATGTGCATGTCCCTATAATAATGCGGCGGCGCGCCCGCGCCGATGGAAGATAATAAAGAGACGCGCTTATGGTCACTACTGCCAACCGGCTCAGCCGGAATGCCACGCCTCTCAGCAAGAATCAGCACCTGTTGAATTGGGTGGACAAGATGGCCGCGCTCACCAAGCCGGCTGAGATTCACTGGGTGGATGGCTCTCAGGAAGAATATGACGCGCTCCGCCAGGAGATGGTCGACTCGGGCACGCTGACGCGGCTCAACGAGAAGTTGTGGCCGGGCTGCTTCTATGCGCGGAGCGATGCCAGCGATGTTGCGCGCGTGGAAGACCGCACCTTTATTTGCTCGCTGTCGAAGGACGCCGCCGGGCCCACCAACAACTGGGTGAATCCGTATGAGATGCGGAAAAAACTGAAGGGCCTGTTCGATGGCGCGATGCGCGGACGCACGATGTATGTGCTGCCGTACAGCATGGGGCCCGTGGGGTCGCCGTTTTCGCAGATCGGCGTGCAGTTGACGGACTCGCCTTATGCGGTGGTCAATATGCGCATCATGGCTCGCATCGGGCAAGCGGTGTTCGATGTGATCGACAAAGACGTCAAACGCGTGGTGCCTTGCATGCATACGGTGGGTAAGCCGCTGACGCCGGGCGAAGCCGATGTGACGTGGCCGTGCAATCAGGAGAAGTACATCGTACACTTCCCGGAGTCCCGCGAGATTTGGTCTTACGGTTCCGGCTACGGTGGCAACGCGCTGCTGGGCAAGAAGTGTTTTGCGCTGCGCATTGCCTCTAACATCGCGCGCGACGAAGGCTGGATGGCCGAGCACATGCTGATTCTGGGAGTGGAGAATCCGCAGGGCGAGAAAACGTACGTGGCTGCGGCGTTCCCGAGTGCGTGCGGCAAGACCAACTTTGCGATGCTGATTCCGCCAGCCGGTTTTGAAGGCTGGAAGGTGTGGACCGTGGGCGACGACATCGCCTGGATCAAGCCGGATGCCGAGGGGCGATTGCGCGCGATTAATCCCGAGGCAGGCTTCTTCGGCGTGGCGCCGGGAACGTCGGTGCAGACCAATCCCAACGCCATGGCGACGTTGTCTCGCAACACCATCTTCACGAACGTCGCTCTGACGCCCGAAGGCGGCGTGTGGTGGGAAGGCATGACGGACACGCCGCCCGCTGAGTGCACGGACTGGCAAGGCAAACGCTGGACGCCGGAGATCGGCAAGCAGACCGGCGCCAAGGCTGCGCATCCCAATGCGCGCTTCACCGCGCCCGCCTCGCAATGCCCCACGATCGATCCTGCCTGGGAAGATCCTGCCGGCGTACCGATCAGCGCGATCATCTTCGGCGGACGCCGCGCCACCACGATGCCGCTGGTCTATCAGGCGTTCAATTGGAGCGCCGGCGTTTATACGGGCGCGACCATGGGGTCGGAGATGACTGCTGCCGCGGCCGGTACGATCGGCAAAGTACGGCGCGATCCGATGGCGATGCTGCCATTCTGTGGCTATCACATGGGCGACTACTTCCGGCACTGGATCAAGATGCAGCGCTCGCTGAGCGAAACGCCGCGCATCTTCCACGTGAATTGGTTCCGCAAGGACGAAAACGGCAAGTTCATGTGGCCGGGCTTCAGCGAAAACATGCGGGTGCTGAAGTGGATTGTGGACCGTGCGCACGGCCGCGCGTTGGGACGCGAAACGCCCATCGGGTGGATGCCGCGGTATGAAGACTTTGAGTGGAACGGCTTGGCGTTTCCGAAGGAAACTTTTGACGCTCTGCAGGAGTTTGACCGGGCGGCGTGGCGGAACGAAGTGCTGGGCCACGAAGAGATGTTCATCGCACTGCAGGACCACCTTCCGAAAGAGATGGTGTACGAACGGCAACTGCTGATCTGCCGGTTGTAGCTCAGCCGCCGCCGGCATGGCGCTTCTTCGCCACGGCCGGGGCCGGCACGGCGGCCGCTACCATTGCCTCCAGTTTGTTGAGCGCGGTTTCGAGCCGCTGCGGGTGCGCCAGCACGCCGGCAAAGAGGTCGCCCGCGCGCTCAAACCGGGCCATCGCATTGTGGATGTGGAACTGCTAGGGATGGCGCGATGGTATCAGTTCGCCCCATTCGAGCGGCGTGGCGACGGGCGCGCCGGGATTGGGCCGCACTACGTAGGGCGCAGAAATTGTCTTGCCGCGGGAGTTCTGCAAGTAGTCGAAATAGACGCGGCCTTTCTCACGCTTGGCTACGGTGCGGGGCATGGTGAACGGGTCGGGCCGCTCGGCGGCGACAAGGCGCGCCAGCACTTCAGCGACGCCGCGTGATTGTTCAAACGAGTAAATGGGTTCCAGCGGCACGTAGATGTGCATGCCATCGCCGCCGGTGGTCTTTGGGTAGCCGGTGAGGCCGAGGGCTTCGAGACGCCGCCGCACTACCAGCGCGGCTTCGACGATTTTGTCGTAGCCGCACTCGAAGGGGTCGAGGTCAATCAGCATGAAGTCCGGGTGATCAAGCGACTCGACGCGCCTCATCCACGGGTTCTGATCGATGCATCCGAGTTGCGCGAGATAGATCAGCTCGGCGCGCCCGCCGCCGATCACTTACGTTTTCTCTTCGCCGTCCACGTCGACGACACGTCCCGTGCGCATCCACTCCGGGAAGCCCTGCGCGGCGTTCTTCTGGAAGAAGAACGCTTCGGCGCCGATGCCGTCGGGGTAGCGCTTGAGGTTCAGCGGGCGGTCCACCCAGTGCGGGATGAAAAGATCGGCCACGGCGTCGTAGCAGTTGACGATGTCGCGTTTGCGATAGGGAGCAGCGTTGTAGGCCGACGGCGGAAAGTAGACCTTGTTGACGTGCGTGAGATGGAGCGCGTGACCTTCGACGTGGACCGTGGGATCATCGCGATCGCCGGCCACAAGCGGCGGGCGCGAACGAGAAACCGGACCAGCGCCTGCACCCGCGCTGCTATTGCGCACGCAATCTTCTGGCGCGATGTCGGCGCGCATGCCGATGAACACGGGCGAGCGTAGTTTGCCTTCGTCGGTCCAGGAGTTGTAGCGCACGCGGCGCACGAGGTCCGGCTGCGTCCACACCACGGGCGCCAGCAGCTTGGGCCGGGCGGGAAACGGACAACGGGCGGTCTCCAGCGGCGTGAGTTGCGCGTGAATTACGGCCATCAGCTTGCGATCGAAACCCGAGCCGACGCTGCCGACGTAGTTCAGCAAGCCCGCCTCATCGTAGAGGCCCAGGACGAGTGAGCGGAAGTAGTCGCGCTCGCCCGTCATGTAGCCCGCAATGACGAACTCCTCCTCGGTGGCGACTTTGATCTTTATCCAGTCCGTGCCGCGTGCTGAGTCATAGCGGCTGCGGCGGCGCTTGCCTACGATGCCTTCCAGGCCCTGCGCGCGTACGGCGGCCAGCAAGTCCTGTGGCGCGCCGGCAAACTCGGCGGAAAAACGCACGCGCGGATTTGGCTTAAGAATCAGCTCCAGCAAACGCCGGCGCTCGCACAGCGGCGAGGCGCGCAGATTCCAGCCGTTCAGACACAGCAGGTCAAACACGAGGTAGTTCACGGGTGCGTTGCGCGCAAACGTCGCAGCGCTGGCGGGCTGCGCCATGATGCGCGGCTGTAGCAACTGGAAGCTAGGGCGGCCCGCGCCGTCGAGCATCACAACCTCGCCGCCGAGAACCGCTGACTCGGCCGCGCACCACTCGTCGGCGAGCGGGTCGAGCTCCGGATATGTCTTTTCCATCGCCATGCTGCTGCGGCCGAAAATTCGCAGGCCGCCCGCGTCAATCATCGCCAGCGCCCGCACGCCGTCCCACTTGATCTCCCCCGCCCAGTCGTCGCCGGGCGGGGGCCGATCCGCGGGCGAACTCAGCATCGGAGCGAAGAAGCCGGGCATAGCCGCCCGAACCGCACCCGTGGCCGGGCTGGCGTGTAGCACCTCCGGCGGCACAACTCCGTAGCGCGGCGGTGCGTCGAGCGCGATCTCTTCCTGCGTGCGGCCGCTCAGCACACTGTAGTGCCAGGCTTCGCCGCTCCAACCCGGGCGCGCCGCGGCGTCGGGCTTCTTGATGAGGAGCCACTCGTTTTGCTTGACGCTGCTTTTCGGCCGCACCAGCGCATAGTCACCCGCGAGCTTCTTGCCGTGGAGGCGGAACTTGAAGTCGCCACGCGTGAGCTGCTCACTGGCGGATTTACCGTCGAGGATCGTGTAGGTGCCCGCATCCCACAACATCATGCTGCCTCCGCCGTAGTTGCCCTTGGGGATGTTGCCTTCAAAATGGGAGTACATGAACGGGTGATCTTCGACGTGAACCGCGAGGAGCTTGATGGATGGATCGATGGTGGGTCCTTCGGGTACTGCCCAGGACTTCAGCGTTCCGTCCATTTCCAACCCCAGATCGAAGTGCAAACGCCGTGCCGCATGCCGCTGCACGCAGAAGCGCAGCACGGCCGCGCCGGTCGCAGATGGGAGGTCCGGGCCGGGCTCAGGGGTTTTGTCGAAGGAACGCTTCAGCCGTGCGTACTCGTCAAGGGCCACGTTAATATGAATGATTGTCGCGCGTCTCGACCACTGAACCCTCCAGCCCCCGGCGTTGGCCGCTGCTCTACCTCGGAGTAGCGTTCACGACGCTGGCCACGCTGCTGCTTGAGCTTTCGCTCACGCGTATCTTTTCCGTAGTGTTTCACTACCATCTCAGTTTCCTGGCCATCTCGATTGCGCTGTTCGGCCTTGGCGCGGGCGGCGTGTTTTCGTATTCGGTTGCTTCCTGGCGCGGCGGTCTGTATGGCAAGCTGGGCAGGCTGTCGATTTGGAACTCGGCTGCCGTCCTGATTGGTCTTGTGTTTCTGCTCAGCCGGGGCGGTGAACTCGACAACTTCACGCTGGCCGCCATCTACCTGGCGTGCGCCCTGCCGTTTGTGTTTGCCGGCGCCGTGGTGTCGCTGGCCATCAGCGACACAATCGAACGCGTGAGCAAGGTTTACTTCTACGACTTGCTTGGCGCGGCGGTAGGCTGCCTGTTGTTGGTGCCCTTGCTGGAAGCGGTGGGCGGGCCGAATACTGTGATTGCCGCCGCGGTGCTTTACGCCGCGGCTGGGGCGATCTGGTTTACACTGGCCGGCGCGCCGCGCGGGCGGATCGTGGCCGTGGCGGTGGGCTTGGCGCTGGTGCTGTTGGTGGTCTACAACAAGAGCAGCCGCATCGTGGACATTCGCTACGCCAAAAGCCAGGAGCTCAAAGAAGAGCTTTTTGTGAAGTGGAACAGTTTTTCGCGCATCGCCGTGGCGCAGGACAACTCGCGCATGACGATGGTGGTGATTGACGCCGACGCGTCGACCGGCATCGCCAACTACGACATTGACCGTCTCACCGACCAGCAGCGCAAGGATCTGGTGAGCCAGGGCCCAGGGCTGCCCTACGCTTTGCGGCCGGGAGCGAAGACGCTGATCATTGGTCCGGGCGGCGGCTTTGACGTGACGCGCGCGCTGGCCTCCGGCAGCAAAGACGTGACGGGCGTGGAGATCAACAAGATCATTGCGCAGACCGTCATGAAGGACAAGCTCTCGTACCTGAGCCGGCGCCTGTACTTCCGTCCCGAGGTGCATATCCATGTGGAGGACGGGCGCAGCTTTGTGCGCCGCAGCCAGGACAAGTTTCAGGTGCTGCAGGCCACGCTGGTGGATACCTGGGCTTCGACGGCCGCCGGCGCCTTTGCGTTGTCAGAGAACAATCTTTATACCTCGGATGCCTTCTATGACTACTTGAGCCATCTCACCGACGATGGCATTCTCGCGTTCACCCGCTGGGGCTTTGTGCCTCCTCGCGAATCGCTGCGGTTGCTCACGCTCGCCATGGACGCGCTGGACAAACTAGACGAACACCGCTACGCGCAACACGTGATTGTGGCGCGCGAAAACCAGAAGATCATTGACGGCTGGGGCGCTACAGACACAGTGTTGATTTCGCGCAAGCCGTTCTCGTTTGAGGACGTGGAAAAGGCCCGTCAGGTTTTGCGCGAGTCGAACATGGAGGCGGTCTACCTGCCCGGCGACAAGCCCAACAATCCCTTCTACGATGTGTTGCGGACCAAGGATCTTGACGGGTTCCTGGCTCAGTATCCTTATGATGTTTCGCCGGTAGATGACAATCGCCCATTTTTCTTCTACACCGTGCAGCCACGCGATGTGTGGAATTTTCTCACTACTTCGAATCGCGACAGCGCGGACTTCAAGATCAATCGCGCCGTGCCCACCTTGTTTGGCCTGGTGGCGATCAGTCTCATCGCGACGGCTGTGATGCTTGTACTGCCTCCGTTGGTACTCGGGACCCGGTTGCCCACTGAGCCGGGCGTGCGGCTGTTTTTGTTCTACTTCCTTTGCATCGGCGTCGGCTACATCTTGATTCAGGTGGCGCTCATTCAGAAGTTCGTGCTGTTGTTGGGACATCCGACCTATGCGCTTACGGTAATTGTTTTCGCCATGCTGGTGGCCAGTAGTTTGGGTAGCTATTGGTCCAAACGTTTGGGCACGGCCGATCGCGACCCGATGCTGCGCTGGGCTTTGGTGGCCGTGGCGCTGCTGATCGGGGTGCTGGCTTTTGTGGTCACGCCGCTGGCCAATGTGGCGGTGGGCTGGCCGTTCTGGGCGCGCGTTATCTTCACCGTGGCCCTGATTTCTCCGCCCTCCTTCGCCATGGGCATGCCATTCCCTTCTGGCTTGGCGCGTCTGGAGCGGTGGCATGCGCCATCGGTGCGATGGGCCTGGTCCATCAATGCGGCGGCCAGTGTGTTGGGATCGGCGCTGGCGATTTTCCTGGCGCTTTATCTCGGCTTGCGCGAGACGTTGTTCCTGGGCGGGATGTTGTATCTGGTGGCGTTGACAACGCTCCGCACAAAACTAGAACCATCTGCCTAGTATTGCGGGCGGAACGCCAGTAGGACGTTCCCACCGCGGTACTGCGCCCCAATCCATCGAATCCACCATGCCTCATTTATCCTCGCTCTGCCATGCTGCTAATCGAGGTATGGTGCAACCAGACGAATTCCGGTCCAAGCTGAAGTCGCTTCCGCGTGGATCATTCACGTTCTTTCTCCTCGTCGTGGGGGTGTTGCTTGCGTTGGTGCTGTGGAGCCTGATCTCCTCACCGCGGTTGCGCATGCTGGCCAAGGGTGAGGACGCACGCACCCAACTGCAGACTGAACTCCGGTCATTGGCTGGTTTCGAGCCGCTTTCGAATCGCAAGCCGGTTCCGCAAGAGCCCCAGTATGTGTCGATGCGGGAGCGGCTGACGGCGTGGAAGTGGCCGCTGCTGATCCTGGTGTTGGGAGGGGCCTTTGCGGCGTGGGCACTGGTCAACTTTGTCCTCGTTCACACCGAGGATCTCGATGACGAAGAAGGCGAGTCCGCTGGGCGGCCTGCGGTCACCGAGGCCGCCGCGCCGTCTGCCGCTCGCAAAGCGGTTCCTGCCCAACCCGACTGGATGCGCATGGCTGTGCAGCGTTCACGCGAGGGACTGATCGTAGTGGACTCGGCCGGCAGGGTTCAATCGGCGGATCCCGCAGCCGAAAAGTTGTGCGGGGCTGAGGCAGGCAGGTTGCCAGGCCGGCGGTTCGTGGATTTCGTGCCCGAGATTGGCGCCACGGATGTGGAACTGCGCCGGTTTTCTCAGGTTGCATCGGCCACTGAGTTATCGATACGCCCGCTAGCAGCCCGTGGTAAAAGTCCAGCACAGGTGACCCCGGAGATGTTTCCGACGTCTATGCGGATATGGCGATGGG
>Ga0194122_10003411_pt1 | contig 16265 bp, 18 predicted proteins | sample TA2MahCa10mmetaG_FD_155487 | JGI IMG/M metagenome (GOLD analysis project Ga0194122, IMG submission 155487) | Freshwater microbial communities from Lake Tanganyika, Tanzania - TA2015021 Mahale Deep Cast 10m | ecosystem: Environmental > Aquatic > Freshwater > Lake | place: Tanzania: Lake... | reverse complement strand
AAATCACCTTCATGGCCGTTTGAACCTCTTAAAAAGCCCAATACCTGCACCCTTTGAATGGACTTTTTAAGAGGCTGGTCCGAACTATTTTTTCTTAAATTGCAAAGACTTATAGAGGACCAAGGTTATAAGATTTGATAAGTTTTGTTGGAGTTTTATTTGATAATTCCCCTCATCGTCAAACGGCCAATAAATTCTGTGCCTTAAATCAACTTCATGGCCGTTTGAACCTCTTAAAAAGCCCATTCAAAGGGTGCAGGTATTAAACATCAATGATTTTAAGTTCGGGCAAAGGGGTTGTTAAATTATTTGGTACCTGTTCTCTATTCAAGTTATAATTAAATTACTTCTTTTTAAAGCTCAATACGACATTCAAAAACTTCTAAACCAAGTCAGGTTAAAAATGGATCATCGCAAATCGAAAGATAAAAGCGAAAAACAAATTATTGATCTTAACAATTATCGAAAAGAACGAGATGAAGAGCGTCGTCGAGAATATGAACGTGTTCTCTTTAATCGTATCTTAGGGGTTTACAGTTATGCTGAAGGGGCGGGAAAAAGTTCATTAAACCACGTCGAAGTCTTAGATGTTAGTTTTTCGGGGCTTCGATTTAGAGAAGATAAGCCGGAGCTTCCTTTGCGAGTGGGGCAAAAAGTAGCTTTGAGATTTTATTTTACCCCAAGCTCTTATCTAAGAGTTGTCATTGACGTTAAGCGAGTGACCAAATTTAAAGATGAAGATCGTCATGGATACGACTACGGATGTGAAATCGATCCAGCCACTAAATCGGCAGAGGTGTTAAAATCCTTTGTGGGTTTTATGTATAAATACGCTGAAACGGCTTGCAATGATGAAAATCCCCCGCCTAATTTCTATTAAAGAAGAAGAGAAGACTCTTAAAGATTATATAGAGATCCAGACTAATGAGGTAAGTTGCTCCAAATCGAAGAAACCATTTCGATATCACTGCAGTACGGATAAAGAAACATCCCTAAACGACTGAGCTCTTTTAGAGTCAGCCCACCTTCAGGGATTACCACTTCAACATTAAAATCGGAACGAACAGGAAAAGAGATTCGTCTAGAAGGTTGGCTCAGTACTTTGACTTCAGGCGCCATCTGTTCTTCAGGTAGTTGAATTTCCGATTCAGGAACAACGGGTTCGGCTGGTTTAATGGGTTTAGTAGCCTTTTTTGTTCTTCGTTGAACTTGAGTTGCAGCTTTCTTTTCGTTGAGTTTTCTTTCCCAAGCGAAGGGGTCATTACTCCAAGCCTTGTAATCCTCTAAAGAACTTTTGACTCGCGATTTATATACTTTGAGTGTCGCCTCATTGACTGATTTGCTTTTATTTCGAAACCGGTTAATGAAGAGATCCAAATTCTTTAGAATATATTCTAAATGGTCTTCTTCTTCCTCTACGACGGAAAAAAGATTATGACAAGCCGTCAAACGGCAGTGAATGGCATGCTCATCTAGGATTGATTTTTTACCGACAAACTCTAAAAATTTTAAAACTTCCTCTGTGTCACGGATGAGAGACAACTGATTCCCACCCTGGATTACCTTCATTCCTGACTTCTCCATGCTGCCCTTCCCAAAACCCTAACAAATTTAAAACAAAAAAATAAACAAAACTAGTTAAGTAATTGAAACGACTCTAACTAATTCCGGATCAAGAAACAAGTGTTTGAAAAAAAAATATTGAAGATCTGTAAAGGCTTGCTGATCGGTTTTATTGAGATGAATTTATTTATGTCAAGAGTTCTTCAGCAAATTCTTGGAACCCATTTCCACCCTCTTTGGTAGTTAAGTATTTAGGATGAAACTGAAGCTTGTCCCAAAATAATTTGATGTTTGCGACACCTAAACTCTCAGGAAAAAACTGGAAAAGTGGTTCATCATTGGGAGAATCTCCACAATAGAGGACATTATTTTTATCGAGAGATCTTTTTGTTCCCTCGATATCAAGAAGATATTGGCAGGCTGTGACTTTAGTGTGTTGTCCATACCAATAATTAATATGGATAGAAGATAACTTAGCGGTAATTCCCGGAGTTTTGTTTAGAAAAGTAAGGACCTTTTCAATTTCGGTTGCAGATAAAGGGGGCGGTTCTTCAATAAAATCGATCGCATAATCATACAAACGGTAAGGCTGATCGGTGGCCAATTTCAAGTGCGGGATTTCTTTTTTCAATGAGTCAAAAAGAGTTTGAAGAATTTGTCGTTCTTCTACGATGTTTTTGTCGCTAGCCAATCGAACCGTTTTAATTTTGGTTTTTTCTCTGATCATTACTCCAGCACCATTTTCAAAAACCATAGCGTCGATGGGTAATATTCTCATTAGGCAATCGGCCCAACCTGCCGGTCTTCCAGAGACTAAGACCAACCAGAATCCCTTTTCTTTAAGGCGCTCAAGGGTATTAAGCGTCTTGGAATGTAACAGAGACTGGTGGGTAATCGTGTCATCACAGTCACTAAAGATAGCTTTAATTTGGCTTTTAATCTGCGAAGAAAAAATCAAAGGCTTGGCCTTTCATCGGAGAAGTTGAGTTTTTCTCCTAGTACAGAGGCGTGGTGTTCCGATTTGGCAATTCCAACCATGATTTGTTGAACCACCTGTTCGATAAAGTCCTCACGACTGAAGGCAAAGAGATGGCCTCGTCCTGAGTCATCGAAAATTTTATGGCACCCCAATAAAATTCCCCAAAGTAAAAATACAACTTGAAGAGCTTCGTCATCATTTTTCGCACGAAATTCCGGTGAGTTTACGATGAAAGTTTTTAGTTTATCTAAACTTCCCAAGGTTACACTCATCAAACTCGTGAGAGTCGAGCCCTGAATTTGAACCTGTTTTAACCCCTTATAGGAATATAAAAGCATATCAAAGTACTCTCCATAAGGAGAGTAAAAGTCGAAGAAGGATTTAGCTATACTGGTGAGAATCTTTTGCACCGAGTTTTTTTTGCGAGCCCCTTTTTTTAAAACGGACTCAAGTTCTAAATCGAACTGTTCAGCCCCTTTGAGGGCCAAGGCAGCGAACATGTCCTCTTTTGATTGGAAATATCGATAGATGAGACCCACTGAAATTTCGGCTTCTTTAGCAACATCTTGCAGAGTTGTGTTAAGAAAACCTTTGGCTTCGAATACTTGTCTTGCTGCTTCTAGAATGTCTTGAGATCTTTGGAGTTTTTCTCGCTCTTTTCTTTCTTTGACACCCATCGTTTGCAACCTCTTCTTTTAGCTACCGCCCATTTTTCAAATGTGTTACACCACTGGTCGCAAAAGGATAACGCTGAGCCCACGGGTTTTCAAGATTTTATAATTCTTGTTCAATAAGTGAATGCCGTTCAAAAATAAAACGATATTCATGTAAGTTATTGAATTGACCAGTTTTTTTTCGCGTTAGACAATGAAGAATGGGAGTGAAAAGTGGGGGTGAATCCTAACGTGTTAGGACAGTGAACCGAAGAAGAGGTGATAAAAATGAAAAAAAATGCGAACGGCCATTCCAATGGACAGTCCCAAGGTTTTACTGAATCTCAAAGCTCCCACAAAGATATTTTCACTAAATGCTATGAGTTTAATCAGCACACTAAAGCTCAATCTTTAGGGCTCTATCCTTATTTTAGGCGGATTGATGCCACCATGGGCAATAAAGTTGTTTGTCATGGTGAGACTAAAATTATGATCGGGTCCAATAATTATTTGGGTCTAGCTCAAGATGAAAGAGTGGTCGAAGCGGCCATTGAAGCTACACGAAAATTTGGTGCAGGTTGCACCGGTTCAAGGTTTTTAAACGGGAATATTCAGCTGCACGAGGAGTTGGAGGAGGCGTTGGCCAAATTCCTCAAACGGGAAGCGGTCCTTCTTTTTTCCACCGGTTTTTTTGCTAACCAAGGGGCTTTGACTTCTCTTCTTGAAGATACCGATGCCATTTTGTGTGATCGAGAAAATCATGCAAGTATTATTGATGGTTGCAAAGCTTCACCGGCGAAAACTATTCCCTTCTCTCACAATTCTGCCGAAGCCTTGGAAAGACGGTTGAAACGATTGCCACCTACGGCAGGTAAATTTTTAGTGGTTGATGGTGTGTTTAGCATGTCGGGGGATGTTGTCGATCTTCCAGCTATGCAAAAAGTCGCAAAGAGGTATGGCTGTCGCGTTTATGTAGATGAAGCCCATGCTTTAGGAGTGTTGGGTCCAAAAGGAGAGGGTACGGTTCATCACTTTGGATTAAACAAGGAAGTGGACCTTGTGATGGGAACTTTCTCTAAATCTCTGGGGTCCATGGGCGGATTTTTGGCGGGTTCTAAGCCTGTCATTGAGTTTTTAAGACACAAAGCTCGTTGTTTTATGTTTACGGCATCTTTAGCTCCTGCAGTGACTGGCGGAGTCTTGAAAGCCCTTCAATTGATGCAGAAAGAGCCGGAACGAATAGAACAATTGTGGAAAAATACTCGTAAAATGCATGAAGGGTTTAATTCTCTTGGATTTAATATTGGGACGACCCAAAGCCCTGTAGTGCCGATTTTAATTGGTTCAGAAATCAAAGCGCTCCAATTTGCTCAAAGGCTTTTTGAAGCAGGGATTTTTGCGACACCGGCTGTTTTCCCTGCAGTGAGATACGGAGAAGCAATCGTACGAACCAGTTATATGGCAACTCACACCAATGACGAATTAGATTACGTCCTTGAAACATTTGCTAAAATTGGAAAAGAGCTTGGAATTTTTGATGACAGTGCATATCGTGAGGGTGCAAAAAGAAGGACAAATAATGGTTACGATTTCGACGTGCAAAACGAAGGGGGAATTCAAACTCTTCGAGCAGATTCCGGAGCTCATACACAAACATGATCCCTATTTTGTTCCCCCCTTTCCTGGGAGCATTGCCAAATTAATAGGTCCCAAATCTCCATTCTACAAACATGGGGATTTGGTGGCCATGGTCGCCCACAAAAATGGAAAGCCGGTTGGAAGAATCGCAGCGATAGAAAACCGAGCTCATAATCAGTATTACAAAGATAAAGTTGGATTTTTCGGTTTTTTTGACGTGGTCAATGATAACGAAGTAGCTAGTGCTTTGATCCAAGTTGTTGAAGCGGAACTTAAATCACGAGGCCTTACAAGTCTTAGGGGCCCTTATAATCCTACGGCTAATGACGAGTGTGGTTTGTTGGTCGAGGGGTTTGATTCCCCCCCTATGATCATGATGACTTATAATCCAAGCTATTATTTAAAACTTTACGATGATTTGGGGCTTAAAAGGGTAAGAGATCTTTATGCCTACTATATTTCAAACGAAGTTTCGATATCGGAAAAACTCACCCGAGTTGCTGAGAGGCTTAACAAAAACGGTAGAGTAATCATTCGTCACATTCAATTGTCGAAGTTCAAAGAGGAGTTAAAGATTATTCATGAACTTTATAATGCAACCTTAAATCGAAATTGGGGCTACGTTCCTTTGGCTTTAGAAGATCTAGAATTTGCCGCCAATGATTTAAAAGCTTTTGTTGAGCCTGAATATGTACTGATTGCAGAGAAAGACGGAGAACCTGTTGGCTTTTCAATGTTATTGCCCAATATCAACGAACTGATGTGGAAGGTGAAAAACTCTTCTACATTAGGAAAGATAATTAAATTTCTTTGGTATTTGAAAGTGAACCCGCCTAAACAGGGTAGGCTTGCGGTGTTAGGGGTGAAGCCTGAATTTCAAGCTTCCGGAATTGCGGCCGTATTTTATTTAGAAGCTATTCTTCGTGGAGGAAAAAGATTTAAGGGAGCTGAGTGCTCTTGGGTTGAAGAGAGTAACACTCCGATGATGCGATCTTTGGAAGTCTTAGGCGCAAAAAAATACAAAAGCTATCGGGTTTTCGAAAAGCCACTATGAAGTTATTGCTTACTGGTTCTACAGGGTTTGTTGGGAGAAATCTTCTCTTAGAGATCCTAAAAGATCAATGTTATGAGACTCTGTATCTTCCAGTCAGAAGCGAAGAGAAGCTTCGAGCTCAATTGAAATCGGAAGGGATTAATGAACTTCCGAAGTCGATACGGACTCTTCCAATGGAGGCGCCCCATTGGGATTTTAGTTTTATTGGGGATGTCGATCATGTCGTACATGGAGCAGGTGTTTTATCAGGAAATTCTCTCTCGGATTACAGTAGAACCAACACTGAAGGAACATTGCAGTTGATGCGCACTGTGAAGAGGCCTGCAAAAGTGATTATTCTCTCTTCACAAGCTGCTAGCGGACCGTGTGGCAACGGTCAGGAGTTCAAGACAGAGACGGATAAAGATAATCCGGTAACTTGGTACGGAGCATCTAAACTTGAAATGGAAAATCAGTTAGAGGCCCATTTTTCAAATGAAAATTTTCTATGTCTGAGACCTCCCATGATTTTGGGGCCAAGGGATTCTGCAACTTTACCCCTCTTTAAAATGGCAAAGGGTTTTGTTCAGTTTAAGCCTGGATTTAAAGAGAAACGTTATAGTTTTGTTGCAGTTCAGGATTTAGTGGCGGCCATTTTAAAAGCACTTTCTCAACCTGTAGAATTTAAAAACTTTAAACAGCGAAAGTTTTTTGTCGCTTCGGATAAAGTGATCACAGACTCCGAGCTCATTCAGACGGCGAGTGAAGTCATGGAAAGAAAAGGGAGACTTGTAAAAATTCCGCAACCGATTCTTTGGGGGATTTCAAAAATCGTTGGAAATGTGCCTGCACTTAGTAAAGCGATTCCTAATCTTTCTAAAGACAGAGTCAAAGAGATTTGGCCGGATAAGTGGGTAGTCTCGTCCCAGAGTTTTGAAGAAGAATTTAATTGGAAGGCAAAAATCGACTTAAAGACCTCTTTGAAAGAGACCTACGATTGGTATGTCAAATCCGGAAAATTAATTCTTTAGAGATGCATTACTTTTTTCTGATAAGTTAATGCCGACTCAAATGGGGCACGTTTGAAAATTTAAATAGGTGTAGGGTGTGTTATACTTTGGGAATGAACATTGATCCTAAAGTGCTCTGCGGCCAAACCAATTCTCACATTTACTGGTTAGAGTCTAACAAATTGGGAGTTCATCGGGATGTTGTCGAACCACTCAAAAAATTAAAAGAGGCCGCTTCTTTGGCCGGATTTGAGCTAAGTCTCTGTAGTGCCTTTAGGAGTTTTGATTTTCAGCTAGCCATTTGGAATGCTAAAGCTTCGGGAACCCGTCCGGTTTTGGACTCTCAAAGTCGACTTATCGATATCTCGAAGTTAGCGCCTAGGGAATTGATGTATTCCATTTTACGCTGGTCTGCTCTCCCGGGTCTAAGCCGTCATCACTGGGGAACCGACTTTGATGTTTTTGATCTCAAACAGATGCCTAAAGGATACCAGCTCAAATTGGTGCCCGAGGAGTTTGAAGGTGAGGGGTACTTTGCTCCCTTGCACTCTTGGTTGGACGTGAATCTTTCTCAATTTGGTTTCTTTCGCCCCTATGCTCAAGACCTTGGTGGAGTAAGTCCTGAAAGATGGCATATCAGTTATTCTCCGCTGGCCCAGAAGTATTTTCGGGCGTTAAAGCTTGAAACAATTCAAGAAGTCATATCTTCTACTCAGATTCAACTGAAAGACTCAATCCAAGAAGCGTTACCTGAAATTTATGAGAGATTTTTTTCGCGTATAAGCCAAGTTTAAGTGCGAGAAAATATAGGAGGCGCAAAATTGTCAGTGACAAATCTTGCCTCTTGTTTTGCCTTTGGGATTTCCTTATATTGCCGCTCTCTAGAAAGCTTAATCGAGGTGAAAATTGGCTTTTTTTCGGCAAGGGCAAGAACGCTCAACTGTACTTAAACCATTTTTGCTTAAAATCCGTGAAGGATTTTTATTGGGTCTGGCGCCCGAACCTGATCGCAGCTCACCTTGTGCAGGGTGCATACAGATGTGGCTTATCGATCGTGATGTAAATGTAGAAAGAGTCGAGCTTTCAGCTTTAACGGTGAGACGGGAACTCATCCCGGAACTCTTAGCCGAAAATAGTGGCCATGTCTTTTTCGAGATTGATTTAGATGGAACGTATACTCGCCTAGAGGCTGTCGTCTATCCTCATCCCAACTGTTCCTGTGAAAAAACTAACTACATCCCACCTAAAGAGGTCACTAAGCGAACTAATTTTGCTTTTTCACCTCTAACGCAGATCAAAGTTGCTCGTTTTGGGACACCGGATGGAAATTTATGGCTGGCTAGTGCGACGGGAGAAGCTGCTCTGACTCAACAATCTTTTACTTGTTATGGCGTGGACAAAGATAAAGAGGTTGCAAGATTTAAGGCGGTTGATGAGTGGATGAAACGATGCGTGGTATTAGATCTTCCGAAACGATTAGAGCGTGGCGAAACGGTTCCTGCCGAGATTTTACAAACAGGAAATATTGAGCTCATTACACGTTCTTTGCCTAAACATTCCCAATTTGAGGGAATGGGAGTGGGGGCTAATAAAGAAGAGGCAACTTTAGATGCTTTATTTGGTTTGGCTAAAGTGAGAACTCTAAAAAAATATGCATCTAATATGAAAAATCCAATGCTAGTTGTGGGGGCGAATAATTGGATGAGGACTAAAGTTCCTTTTTATCTTTTACAGCAATATGATCTTCATCTTCTTTTCTATCCCAATTCCACACAGGCTTGGGTGGTGGGACTAGCTGCATTCTCAAGACAGCGATTGGACGAAAAACCGATGTTTGTGTTTGCTGCAGAAGCTGATATCCACACAGCTATCGATCAGCTATTCTGTAAGATTTTAGAGGTTCTTCGGCCCAGTGAACCTGAAACGGAAACGCCGCGAATTCCCGATGAGCACCCTAAAGGAATGGGATCAAAACTCCATATGTGGTGGACTCACTGGATCTATCGGTGTCCGAAAATTAGCCTTAAAGATGTTCTCCACCTGGAATCTTATCCAAGAAGTCTTGAGCATTGGAGAAACTATTTTAAAGATGGGCAGGAGCTTGTTTCGGTTCTCGCTGTGAATAACGACTACCTTCCAAGCCAAATTAGAACACTCGTTAAATTAAAACTATCTTCCTCCGATCCTCTTCATGCTGTGACCAATATTAATGGAATTGGAACATGGAATGATTTTAGGGATGCTTTGGCTTAGGCAGTCTCTAAGTTCCAAAATGGGTAAGAATTAAAAGCATTCTTCATTTCCAATTGGATTTTCTCAGGGGTGAATTGTTGAAGAGCCATTTTCCTCGCGCTTTCTCCAAGCTTAACAATCCGCTGTTTGTCTTGTCCTAGGCCAATAATTGCTTCGGCGAGCTCTTCTATGTTATCGGGTTCAACCAGAATACCGTTTTTCTGGTCTTCAATAATATCGGTGACTCCACCACACCGATAAGCAATAGAGGGAATCCCGAATAGAGCAGCTTCGACATAAACAATCCCAAACCCTTCTCCTTTCCAGCTATTATTCCAGTAGCCAAATCGTGACGGCATGATGAAAATGTCGTGGGATTGGTAGATATCTTTAAGGGCCTCTCTGTTTTTTACACTAGGGAGAAAGGAAACCCAGTCTTTTAGGCCATAATTTTCAACGAGCCTCTCTAGTCTGGGCAGATCATCTCCGGTGCCTTGAATCGTGTAATGCAACGATACTGGGGACTTTTCATCTCTAATTATTTTTAGGGCCTGTAGAACGTGATCGTGCCCTTTGTATTGTTCATTAGAGTCTAGCCTTGAAATGGTTAAAAGATTGAGTGTCGATGAATCGCAGTTTGTTTTGGCGATGGAGCCATTGATTATTTCAGAGGAAATACCAGGATGAACAATAGAGATTGTTTTGCCATCGAAGCCTTGCTTTTCGAGGATATTTTTTGTCCAGTAACTAATTGAAATAATCCCGTCAGCTTGTTTGAGAGCCCATTTATCCTGCGGCTGAAAATCTCCCCAAACTTCAAAGCCGTAAGCGATAACAAGAAAGGGGGTTTTAGTGAGCTTAGACAGTAGTGCTGCCATGGGAGCCAAAGAAAGATGGCTCGCGATAATGACTGAAGGTTTTTTGGTTTTAATATGGTGGAGTGCTCTTGAAAAAAATTTTAAGCTAAATCTGTTTTCAAGCTTTTTTAAAATCCCTTGAGAGAGTCGCATGACTTCGATGGAGTAGGGGCGGTCTTGAAGTTTAAAATTGTCAGTTCTTTGTGCTAATAAAACTTTTAACCTATCGGCACCGTAAAGGTTTGATAAAAAAGTTAAAAAGTCATCGATGTAGTACTGAACCCCACCGTAAGTTTCAAAGATAGAGTCGTGCTGGAGAAAGAGTACAGAGCTTTTTTGTGGCTCTAACGGTCTCAAGGTTGAGTGGTATAGACCTGATGCTTGGGCCGGCCTGCTAAGATCTGCTCTTTGCCCCAGTTGGTGACTTTAGCAAAGGCTTCGGATTTCACAAAAGTATCGAAAGCCGCTTTATCGTTCCAGTCAGAGACGATGAGATAGGAGTTTGGCTTTTCGATATCTTTGTAGAGGTGCGATTCAGTGTGGCCCGGTGCTTCTTTTAAAGCGGTCAGGACTTGTAGAAATGCCCTCTCGAAAAGAGATTCTTTGCCAGGTAAAACAACGTAATTCATTCCAATAGTAACCATGACCTTATTTAACCTGATTTTAGAGGAAACGTAAACTCCGCTTGATAAAAGATGAGGCTATTGGCTAAAGTATCCTCATGTTTGATGAAAAATATCCTGAAGTCGACCCTAATAAAAAGAGTGCTGTTGAAATTTGGGAGGCGCGGTATGCGTCATCGAGTTACCTTTTTGGCAAAGAGCCTATCGTTTCTTTAAAAAGTTTTGTGGGTAATTTAAAAAACGGGAAGGTTTTAGATGTAGCAATGGGGGAGGGGAGAAATGCTGTGTTTCTCGCCCAGAGTGGCTTTCAAGTGGAAGGGCTTGATTGCTCAGCCAAAGCGGTGGCGAAGGCCAAAGCTTTAGCTGATGAAAAAAAGGTTTCGATAGAAGCCAAAACTCAAAATTTAGATTTTTTTTTAATGCCTCTGATGAAGTATGACTCGGTTGTCATGAGCTATTTCAAACCACTGCCTAGGTTTTTTAGTGAAATCAAAAGAGGTTTAGTGATGGGCGGAACGGTATTGTTTGAAGCTCACACGACTGAGCATCTAAAACTACAAAACCCACCCAATCCTTTGATCGATTTTGACCAGTGCTTTAAGCCCAATGAGTTGTTAGCTCAGCTTAGGGATTTTCATATTCTCTACTACCACGAAATGGCTGAGGGGAATTCTCACTTGGTTAGAGCTATCGCCAAGAAAACCAAATAACCCCCAAAAGGTACGGCTTTACTTTTGCGGGATTACATCCCCATGCCACCGTCGACGACGATGGTTTGCCCCGTGATATAGCTGCTTTGGGAAGAGGCTAAGAAGACGACCGCTTGAGCAATCTCATCGGCCGTGCCAATTCTTCCTAAAGGAATAGAATCGAATATAGCTTTCTTCTGGTCCTCTGTTAGAGCATGGGTCATGTCGGTTTCGATGAATCCTGGAGCAATCGCATTCACTCGAATATTTCTTGAGGCCAATTCCTTGGCCATGGACTTGGTAAGCCCTATAATTCCAGCTTTAGCAGCACAGTAAGCCGCTTGCCCGGCATTTCCGGTAATTCCAACGATAGAACCCATGTGAACGATGCTACCCTTTCTCTCTTTCATCATGCTTCTAATGACCGCTTGAGAAACGACAAAAGCACTTCTTAAATTCGTGTTCAGCACTTGGTCCCAATCGTCGACGGAATATCTCATCATGAGACCATCGCGAGTGATTCCAGCGTTGTTAACAAGAATGGAGACCTTCTTTTTGTCTTTGAGAAGTTGTTCTATTGCAGTTTTTGTCTCTTCAATATTGGCTACGTCAAATTTGACTGCAGTGGCTTTTCCCCCCATCGCGGCAATTTCATCGCAAGTGGCTTTGGCTTTTTCAGCATTGGAAACATAATTGATAATAACTTCAGCCCCCTCTTTGGCGAGGGCCATCGCTGCAGCTCGACCAATTCCGCGAGAACCTCCAGTTACTAAGGCAATTTCACCTTCCAGTGTCATGATTGACCTTCCTTGAGATAAGTTTCAAATTTCTTTAAATCGTCGATAGAGTCCATCGAAAACGGTTTTACATTATCGGAGATTCTCTTGATAAGTCCCGTAAGCACTTTGTTGGGGCCCATTTCAACAAAAGTGGTTGTTCCATGCTGAACGAGTGAAGCCACACATGAAGTCCACAGAACGGGGTGATCCAGCTGTTGTGTGAGAAGGGGAATGAGATCTCCTTCAGTTCTAATTTGGGCATCTACATTGTGAACGACCGGGAAACTTCGTTTTTGCCACTTTACAGCTTGCAAATGGCTCGTGAATTGTTGAGCTACTGGTTTCATCAAGGGGCTATGAAAAGGAGCACTCACATTCAGCGGAATAAATTTTCTTGCTTTAAGTTCACCGGAATTGGGATCACTTGCGATGGCTTGAGCTCTATCTACAGCTTCAGCATGACCCGCCACTACGACTTGCGAAGGGGCATTAAAATTAGCAGGAACCACGAAAGAAGTGTCGTTGTTGTGAGTCGCTTTCTGGCAGAGTTCTTTCACTTTATCATCAGAAAGCCCTAAGACTGCTGCCATTTTTCCTTTGCCTTGAGGAACGGCGTTTTGCATGAGCTCTCCTCGGGTTCTGACAAGTCTTAGAGCCTCGCTTAGAGTCATCGCTCCAGAAGCAAGAAGAGCCGAATACTCTCCTAAACTATGGCCTCCACCGGCAAAAGGGGTGAAGTCAAAAGTCTTTCTTAAGACCTGAAACCAGGCAAAGGAAGTCACTAAAATGCAGGGCTGTTGATTTTTGGTCAGTTGTAGCGCGTCTTCTGGCCCCTCGGCACAGAGTTTAAAAACATTTTCCTTAATGGCATCTGAGGCTTCTTCGTAAATGTCTTGAGTCCATGGAAATTGCTCGACCAGGGTTTTGGACATACCTACATATTGGGACGCTTGGCCCGGGAAAACGACAGAAATTTTATGGGTTAAACTTGAAATAATGTGGCTCCCCATGTGATGCCTCCTCCGAAGGTTGTCATGAGCACTTTATCACCGCTTTTAATAGCTCCCGCCCTCCATGCCTCATCTAAGCAGATAGGGAGAGTGGCCGCGGAAGTGTTTCCATATTTATCCACGTTGAGCCAAGATTTGTTGAGAGGTACATTTAACGTTTTTGCACACATCTCAATAATTCGAATATTGGCCTGGTGGAAAATAAAAAAATCGACATCTTCAACTTTCATTTGATTATCTTCTAAAACCTTCAGGGAAGCATCGCACATGTTTCTAACCGCAAGTTTGAAGATCTCAGATCCTTGCATTTTAATTTTATGTTCTGAGGGTCGATAATCAGCTCTCCAAGGCGGGCAAGCGCCATAGCCATGAGGGATTTTTAGGAGATCACCTCGAGTGCCGTCGGAGTAGGTTCTCGTCGATAAAATGGCATGAGACTTATCTTTAGTTCTGGTGAGGATAGCGGCACCTGCAGCATCACCAAAAAGAACGCAGGTTGAGCGATCTTGCCAATCGATAAGAGTTGAAAGAGTTTCAGCCCCAACGACTAATGCAGTTTTAATTGTTCCGCTTCGAATGTATTGGTCGGCAATCGAAAGGCCGTAAAGAAAACCTGAACAAGCCGCTTGGAGATCGAACGAGAAAGCATTTACTGCACCAAGATCTCTTTGAAGAGAGTTCGCTGTAGTCGGCATGACACTTTCGGGAGTTATAGTGCCAACGATGATAAGTTCGATATCTTGAGCTGGAATCCCGGCTTTTTCTAAAGCATTCAAAGAAGCGAGTCGCGAGAGACTAAGGGTGGATTCCCCTTTTTCTGAGTCGATAATGTGACGTTGCGAAATTCCGGTTCGGGTTCTGATCCATTCATCGCTTGTCTCAACAAAAGCTTCGAAATCTTTGTTGGTCATAGCTTTTGCCGGCAACCCTTTGCCAGTGCCGATAATTTTTGAAAAGTAACTCATTTCGTTTCTTCCTTCTTTGCCCCAGCCAGTTTTTTACTGAGTTGTTGGCTCATTTTTCCAAGAAACTCAGATTGAACCCCTTTTTTAGCCGTTAAAATTCCATTTCGAATGGCCAGAGCATTCGAGCTTCCGTGGCTAATAAAAACTACACCGTCAATACCTAAAAGTGGAGCTGAACCGTAGGGTTTGTAGTCAAATTTTTGCTTGAAAGCCTTCAAAATTCCCTTGAGGAAGGCGAGTCCAATAAAGCCTACAATTTTGTGCTTCATGATTTCGCTTTTAAACCAGTTAAAAGCGGTTTCCGCGAGCCCTTCAGAAACTTTCAGTGCGACATTCCCGACAAAACCATCGCAGACGACGATATCGACGCTTCCCCTATAGATATCAAAACCTTCGATATAGCCTTTGTAATTGGGAACTTTGGCCGTCTTTAGAAGTTCATGAGTCTCACGTGTTAACTCATTGCCTTTACTCTCTTCGGAGCCATTTGAAAGCAATCCAATCGTAGGTTTTTTTCTGTTTTCGACGAGTTCTGCGTAGATTCGGCCCATTTCTGCAAATTGGAAGAGGTGGCTTGGTTTACAATCCACATTTGCCCCGGCGTCTAAGAGAATGACGAAGTTTTCTAAGCTTGGAAGCTTAATAAGAATAGCCGGACGCTCAACACCTTCTAATCGACCCAGTACCATAATGGAAACGGCCATGACTGCGCCACTGTTTCCGGCGGATATAAAGCCGTGAGCTTTTCCTTCTTTAACTTGCTGAAGTCCTACATGAATGCTGGATCCCTTTTTCTTCCTCATTCCTTGGGAAGCGGTGTCGTCCATGGTGATGACTTCATCTGCATGAATCACTTGAAGCCTATCGGATTCAGTGGTTTTTCTTTCTGCGAGTTTCTTTAGAAGAAGAGAGCGGTCTCCGACCAATTGGATTTTAATTTCGGGGTCGTCGTTGAGAGCTAAAAGGGCCCCATCTATATTAATATCAGGAGCATAGTCCCCCCCCATGGCGTCAATAACTATACAGACACCTGTATTTAAATGGGGGGCTCTCAAGAATTAATCTTCGAGGTTAAGAATGCGTTTACCTTTATAACGATTGCAGCTGGGGCAAACACGGTGAGGTAAAGTGGGTTCTCCACAATCCGGACAAATATTAATACTGATCTTCTTTAGAGCCAAATGGCTTCGTCTTTTGGTTTTTCTTGTGTGTGATTTACGTTTTTTAGGTACGCCCACGGTTTACTCCTGTTTAAATAGTTTAACTTCCTGAAGCACTGAAAATGGAGTGACAGATTTTTTTTCCGCACATTTACACATTTTCGTGTTCAGGTTTGCGCCACATTGCTGGCAAATTCCCAAGCAATCAGGCTTACATAAAGACTGATACGGAATGCTTAGAAAAAATTGTTCTGTAATAATAGGGGTGAGATCGATTTCATTCCCTTCAAAGAAGTTGATATCTAACTCTTCACTTTCTTCGGTTAGCTCAGGTGAACGAAGTTTGCCGGAAGGGACGTTGGCTAAGGCAACTTCAAAGTTAGAATCCAATTTTAGATTAAAGTTTTCGGCACAACGGGCACAGGTTTGCTCAACCGAGCAAGAAAGTTTCCCTCTTAAGTAGAAATCCGGGTCAACCTTGGTTAGGTTTGTATCGATAATCAGGGAGGATTTTAACTGATAGCCTTGGTGAACTAAATCTTCCACCAGCTTCTTAAGCCAATCTTCTTTTAGGCTATTGAAATGAAAGGTGTTTTCCCCTTCCACTAAACTTGTTACAGATATTCTCATGAGTTGTCCTGTACCGGTCCCCTTTTTAACTACCCCACCTTAAATAACAAACTGCGATAATGCAACAAGGGCACCTATTTAATCAAGTTGAAAAACTCAGTTCTTGTGGCCGGATTGCGAAAATCTCCTAAAAGGGAGCTGGTCGTAGTGAAAGAGTTCTGTTTTTCTACTCCTCTCATCATCATGCAGAGGTGGCTAGCCTCCATGACTACTCCGACTCCTAGTGGGTTTAAGTGGTCCATTAGTGCTTGGGCGATCTGGGATGTTAGCCTTTCTTGAACCTGAAGCCTGCGGGAAAAAGCATCGACAAGCCTTGGAATTTTAGAAAGACCTATGATTCTGCCGTTTGGAATGTAGGCCACATGGCACTTTCCAAAAAAGGGAAGCAGGTGGTGCTCACAAAGGCTATAAAGTTCAATATTTTTAACTATAACCATTTCAGAG
>Ga0194122_10003396_pt1 | contig 16322 bp, 13 predicted proteins | sample TA2MahCa10mmetaG_FD_155487 | JGI IMG/M metagenome (GOLD analysis project Ga0194122, IMG submission 155487) | Freshwater microbial communities from Lake Tanganyika, Tanzania - TA2015021 Mahale Deep Cast 10m | ecosystem: Environmental > Aquatic > Freshwater > Lake | place: Tanzania: Lake... | reverse complement strand
CCGCAGGGGTCTTCGCTGCCTTCAAACCCCTATGGATATTGATGCGGACGAGCATCCGGGAGATTCGCACGCGCGGCTCAAAACGGAAATGTGGGTTTATTAGTTCGGGATTTTAGAGCGCGAGCTATCATTTATCCGAGCGCCCGCTTGGAGATAAAACCGGCAAAGGCGGATTTGCCCGTGTTTGAATCCCTCGACGATTTGTACACGACCACGCGCTGGCGCGGCTACTACGGCGGCATACGGATTATCCAGGCTCTTGTGGTGCGCTTTGTGGATTACTGCACGGCGAACGGCATCGCACTGCCCAATCGAAACTTTACATTGGAGTACGAATCGACCGTTCCCTTGCGGCTTGGAATGGGAGGGTCCAGCGCGATCCTAACAGCCGCGCTGCGGGCGATCGCCAGATACTATGGCGTGACCATTCCGCCGGCCGTGTTTCCGAATATCGTGCTGGAAGCGGAGACCAAGGAACTCGGTGTCGCCGCCGGGTTGCAGGATCGCGTGATCCAAGCTTTCGAGGGCGTGGTGTACATGGATTTCGCAGAGAATCTGATGAAAGAGCGCGGGTACGGCAATTACCAGCACATCGATCCCGCGCTGCTCGGTTCCGTATACGTCGCATACCGGACCAGCCTGAGCGAAGGTACCGAAATCTTTCACAACAACATTCGCGAACGATGGCGGATGGGCGATCCGGTGATTGTCGACGCGATGAAGACCTGGGCCTCTTACGCAGAGCAGGGCAAGAGTGCGCTCGAGCGAGGAGACCGGGCGAAACTGCACGAACTTATCAACGCGAATTTCGATCTTAGGGCTAAAATCTACAAGCTGGACGAAGGAAATTTGGAGATGATTCGCAACGCCCGTGCCGTGGGCGCATCGGCAAATTTTGCAGGCTCTGGAGGAGCGATTGTCGGGACATTCGAGAACGATTCGATGTTCAATTGGCTGGTAGAGAAGATGCGTCCGCTAGGTGTTCGCGTTATTCTCCCCCAGATTGTTGAGTGAATACGCCCGGCGGCTTAAGGTGTACCACCGAGTTCAAACGGGGCGACGGCGCACAATAATGAACTAAAGTGATCTACAAAAGGCGCAAATCGTCAAATTCGGTCCAATCCGGATTCTACCGTTTCGAGAACGTTCGTTCGCGGACCGGCATGTTCGGCTACGGCGAAGGAGATTTTGTCCGCCTGCGAGACGAATTCGGCAACGTCTGGAATGGCGTGGCCGAACCGCAGGACAACAATCTTGTGCGGTTCCGCTTTCGCGATCAGACAGGCAAGTCGATCACGGGCATCTCCGATTCGTTTGGCATCGTTCTGCGGGACGAAAAGGGCAATACCTGGCGCGGGTTCGTGGAGTAGGGCCGCTAGCGCCAACCTGCTAACCTGAAGGTTTGCGCATGCCCAAGGCCTCGAAACCCATCGCTTACAAGGACGCCGGCGTCAATATCGACGAAGCCGACCGCGCCGTCTCCCTCATCCGCGCTCACGCCCGCCAGACGTTCACCGACGGCGTGATGACCGATATCGGAAGCTTTGGAGCGGGATTCCTGCTCAAGAAGTGGAAGGAACCGGTGCTGGTCAGCTCGGCCGATGGAGTGGGCACGAAACTAAAGGTCGCCTTCCTGGCCGGCAAGCACGACACGGTGGGCGAGTGCCTGGTGAATCACTGCGTAAATGACATCATGGTGCAGGGCGCCACTCCGCTGTTTTTCCTGGATTACTTCGCGGTCGGCAAGCTGGACGCGAAGGTGGCCGGGGATGTCGTGGCCGGTATCGCGCGTAGCTGTAAAGCCAACGGCTGCGCGCTTATTGGCGGCGAAACCGCGGAGATGCCAGGCATGTACACCGACGGCGAGTACGACGTGGCCGGGTTCATCGTCGGCGCCGTCGAGAAGGACCGGATGCTGACAGGCGCCAAGATCAAGGCTGGCGACGTGCTGCTGGGCCTGCCCTCCACTGGCCTGCACACCAACGGCTATTCGCTCGCGCGGAAGTTGTTTTTCGACGTCGCGGGCTACAAGATCGACCAGGCCGTGCCTGAGCTGGGCTGCACGGTCGCCGAGGAGTTGCTAAAGGTTCATCGCAGCTACAAGGCGGCAATCGAGGCACTCATGACAGCCGGGCTTCTGAAGGGCGCCGCACACATCACCGGCGGCGGCATCACCGACAATACTCCCCGCATGCTGCCCAAGGGGCTGGCGGCCGAAATTCACACCTCCACCTGGACCGTGCCCGCCGTGTACGAGCACCTGCGCTCCATCGGCAAAGTGCCGCTGGCCGATTGGCGCCGCACGTTCAACTTGGGCGTCGGCATGATCCTATGCGTGGACGGCCGGGCGGCGGCGGACGCTTCCGAGGTGCTGCATGCGGCCGGCGAACCGCACTTCCCTGTCGGCGCGGTTATCAAGCAGGCGGGCGGCCGCGTCGTCTACCTATGACGCGCCTGGGTGTCGTTCTTTCGGGACGCGGGTCGAATTTTCTCGCTCTGGCCGACCAGGTGCGCGCGGGCTCTCTTACCGCCGAAATCGCCGTCGTGATTTCGAACCGGCCGGAAGCGCCCGGCCTGACCGCCGCCAGAGAACGAGGGCTCACCGCCGTATCGTTGCCTTCGCGCGGGCTGGATCGCGAAACGTACGATCGACAGTTGATCGAGGCGCTTCGCACGCACAACGCCGACTGGGTGATTCTGGCGGGCTATATGCGAATCCTCAGCGCGGCATTCGTTCGCGCATTTCCGAGCCGCATTCTCAATATTCATCCGTCGCTGCTGCCGGCGTTTCCGGGGCTTGACGCGCAGCATCAGGCGTTCGACTATGGCGTGAAGATCGCCGGCTGCACGGTGCACTTCGTCGACGAGCACCTGGACCACGGGCCGATCGTCATGCAGGCCGCCGTCCCGGTCGATCCGCTGGACACCGCCGATTCACTCTCCGGGAAAATTCTTCTAGAGGAGCATCGCATCTACGGCGCCGCCATTCAGCGGTTGATCACCACACCCTGGGAGATTCAGGAACGCCGGGTCGTGTTTACCCGATCAACTCTTTAACCGCCGCGCGGAGCTGATCCGGGTCGAACGGTTTGCTCAGGAACCTGGACCGCTCCGGCAGGATTCCGGATTGTACGCCCGGGTCGTCGGTGTAACCGCTGATGAACAGAATCGGTGTGTCCGGGAAACGGAACCGGACCCGGCCGGCGACGTCGCGCCCGGACATCCCCGGCATCCGCATATCGGTGACCAGCAGTTGCGGAGCGGCGCCGCGCCGCTCCAGCCAGGAGGCGGCCTCTTCCCCCGAACCAGCTTCCTCGACCGTGAAACCCATTCCCTCCAAAACTCGCCTGACGATGCGCCTGATTCCGAGTTGATCGTCGACGACCAGGGCGGTCTTCGCGGCGGGCGCCGGTTCCGGGGCAGCGGCGTTTGCGGCGCCGGCCAGCGGAAGGTACACTGCGATTGCTGGCGCGTCCGTTACCGTCCAGCGGGCCCCGGCCTGGGCCAGCAGCGGACCGATGCGTGCCGCCGCGCGGGCCGTTTCGTCCCCCTGCCGGGCCTGTTTGGAGAGCGGCTCCAGCAGTTGGCGCAGCGCCTCGGCGGTCATCGGAAAGCCCGACATTGTCAACAGGAGGAAGGGAGCCTGGCGTGAGGATCGCACCTGCATGGCGCCTCCGGCCAACGCCTTGGCCGCAGCCATCGCTTCGTCCAGCGCGGCGCGATCGGCCGCGACGGTCTCACCGGGCGCCAGGTCGTCCAACTGGCAGTGGACGATTTCGGACTTCCGTTGGCGGCCATAGTCGGTTAGCAAGGACGTCATCGCCGCGATGCGTTTCGTGGCGTCCAACAGCGTCGTGACATCTTCGCGCAGAGTGCTCGTCTCCGGCAGTTGCGTCAGTATCTCCCGGCCGTATCCGGAAGTGATCATCACCAGATTGTTGGCCTCATGGGCCACGGTTTGGGCGAGCCTCTGCGTTGCCGCCACGGCCGCTGTCGTGGACCCATCCAAGCCCGGCGGCTCGGAGACAACAGCCGTTCGCGGCACAAACACGACCATCCACTCAATCTCGCCGCGCTCCCAACGCGACAGCGGGACCATATGGAGCACGTAGTTTCCGTGTTCCGCGCGGGTCGTCTGGCGGGGCTGCAGGGAGGCGAGAACCGTCTGTGTGCCCGCGAATTCGGCGATGTTTCGCCGATCCAACTGGCCGGGCGCCACGGCGAACTCATTCAGGAAAGCCAGATTGGCGGCCAGAATCTCTCCGTTGGCGGAAACGGTGACCACCGGAATCGGAAGCAGAGTGACCATTTCCTCGTGAAAACGGCGCTCCGCGTCGAAAAGCGCCAACACCTTCGCCACGTTTCTAGACGACCAGCGTTGGAGTTCAGGTCTCTCCATTGCTACCAGTTTGGGCGGCGGCTCGCCCTTCGGCAATCAAACTTTGGACCGAGGGCGGTCCGGCGGGGGTTCTAGTACGAGGAGCGATAGTTACAAGGACAGGAACCTGTTGGACAATAGGAGAACATGATTCCTAAGGCACGCAAGGCTGTGTTCCCGGCCGCCGGGCTCGGTACCCGGTTTCTCCCCGCCACGAAGGCACAGCCCAAAGAAATGCTCCCTTTGGTGGATAAACCGTTGATTCAATACGGAGTTGAGGAGGCCATCCACTCGGGCCTGCAGGACATTATCATCGTGACCGGCCGCGGCAAAACGGCGATTGAGGACCATTTCGACGTCAGCTTCGAACTCGAACATCTTCTAGAGACACGCGGAAAAAAAGACCTGCTCGCCTTGGTGCGCGGCATTTCTGACATGATCGACGTGAGTTATGTCCGGCAAAAAGAGGCGCTGGGCCTGGGCCACGCCGTGTTGCGGGCGAAAGAGTTGGTAGGCAAGGAGCCGTTTTGCGTAGTTCTCTCCGACGATGTGATCGACGCGGAGATCCCCTGCTTGCGTCAGTTGATGGACATCCACGATTTCTACGGCGCGTCGGTAGTTGCGCTGATGGAAGTACCCAAGGACGCCATATCGTCCTATGGCGTCGTGGACGCCGAACCGGTGGATCACATGGGCTCCAGCGGACGGCTGTTCCGGATCCGCAACATGGTGGAGAAGCCCAAGGCGGAGGAGGCTCCGTCGAATCTCGCGATTATCGGCCGGTACGTTTTGACGCCCGAGATCTTTGCGTCGATCGAATCGATCGAGCCAGGCAGGGGCGGCGAGTTGCAATTGACCGACGGGCTGAAGCACCTGTTGCGCAGCCGGCCGATCTACGGCTACAAGTTCGAGGGCAAGCGCTACGACGCCGGCGATAAACTCGGCTTCCTCCAGGCGACCGTGGAATTCGCCATGAAACGCTACGATCTGGGCGGCCCCTTCCGGGAGTATCTGAAGAGCCTGTCTCTATGATGCCCGTTTCGCTCGACCTTCCCGTTCGCGCCGGCGAAGCGTCGCAGCTAGCCGATCTGATTTTTCAGTTCGCCGAGGGGCGCAAGGTCGACGCGGCCCTGCGCCGGATGCTCGAGTCGCGGGCCACGCAGACGCCGTGGGAAAGCATGAAGGTGCTGTGGGGATCACTTTGCGCGGACCCGAACGCAAACAGCACTTACTACGTCGCCGTCGACGGACGCACGCCGGCGCTGCTGCACATCGCGCTGTCGTCGGCACCGGCCAGCGGCCTGTTCCCCGGCCCGGTCCTGATCGGCCGGATGCGAACGCCGCGCGGGTTGGAAGTCGTCGTGAACGCGATCCCGTTCACCGCATCCAACGCCGAGCATGTCCTGACGTTCGCCACCCAGGTGGATCGCTCCCTGCTGCCTGGTCCGCAAGGCGTGGAGACACTCTACATCGCGGCTAACGCCGATCCGGACACTGCCTTCGCCCAGTTCCGGGCGATTCAGCGCAAGTACGGGCTCTCGGTAGCGGCCTACTCCGGCCCGGCGTATGAAGCCCTTTACGGCGCGATCCGCCATGGCTGGCGGGAGGGCTTCGCGCTGAGTGGCGAGGACGAGTTGCGGTCCCGTACGACTATCGACGCGACCGCGATGAGCGACGAAGCGCTGGATGACCGGATCGACGCCGCCCGGCGGGCCTATGGCCGGGCGTTCGATATCGACGTCCGCTTCGATGCGCCGGGTTCGTTCACCAAGCCGGCCGTGCTCGGAGAGCGGTTAGCGCGGCTGCGAGAGAATGGGAGACCGGTGCAGGTGGCGTTCGTCGAGATCGGTCTAGACGCCGCAAGGCCTTACCCGGAGCGCTGGGAACAGATGGCGGGGTGGCCGGAGGACATCGTGTCGAACGTACAGTGGAAAGCGGCGGGGAAGACGCTGCAGGAACTTCGCCAGCGGGTAGAGGATCTCCAGGTCGCCGCCCGCCAGCACGGCGCAGTGATCGGCGTGCGCGGCTACGGGTCGTTGACCGAACCAGTGCTGGAGGCGATCGGTTCGGGTGCCAATCGCCGCCTGTGGTTCGAACTGGGAGACGGGCTTTCGTCTGATCGTATCCTCGAATTGGCGGGTCCGCTCCGGTAGCGCTACGACTTCCGGATATCGCGGTGCAATCCCTTTACGGAATAGCCCGATTTGGTGAGCCGCTTGCGCATCTCCTCCGCCATCATGACCGACCGGTGATGTCCACCGGTGCAGCCGAATGAGATCGTCAAGTAACTCTTGCCTTCTTCGATGTAGTGCGGCAGCAGATACTGCAATAAGTCCGTGATCTTCGTCATGAACTCCTGCGTCTGCGGGTAAGAGCGAATGTATTCGGCCACCTTCGGGTGCTTGCCGGTCAACTTCTTATACTCCGGCACATAGTTTGGATTGGGAAGAAAACGCACGTCGAAGACCAGATCGGAATCGGTGGGCACGCCGTGGCGGAAGCCGAAGCTGGTTACATAGATCGAGATACCGGATTCATCCCGCTTGGCGCCGAAGCGTTCGCCAATGAACTCCCGCAATTCGTGAACGTTGAAGCGGCTGGTGTTGATTACCAGATCGGCGAATTTCTTGATGGGCTCCATCAACTGCCGCTCTTCCTTCACGCTGCTGGCAACCGGTTTTTCAGTGCCCTTTAGGGGATGAGGGCGGCGTGTCTCGCTGAACCGGCGGACCAGCGTGGCATCGTCGGCCTCCAGGTAGATCAGCTTCGTCGGCAGGTGGCTCTTCACCTGTTTGAAGATCACTGGGAAACGGCGCAGCGCCTCGCCCTCGCGAATGTCCACCACCAGCGCGGCGCGATTGACGCGGGGACTGGACGCGGTCAATTCGGCGAACTTCGGAATCAGGTCGATCGGCAGGTTGTCGACTGAGTAGTAGCCGAGGTCCTCTAGACTTTTAAGCACCGTCCCCTTGCCGGAGCCGCTTAGGCCGGTGATTATGACGAGTTCCGCCGAGCGAGCCGCGGCCATGGCGTTAGGCCCGGACCAGATCGAAGTTCCCGTCGTCCCGGCGAACAACCACGCTGATCCCTTCCGTTTCGGCATCGCGAAACGCTACGAAGTTCACTTTCTTACGGATACAGACCAGTACTGCTTCGTCCACGTTCATGGGCTTCTTGCTGACCTTGGCCGGCAGCAGTTGAGGGCCAGTCTCACGCGGTGCCGGTTTGGCGGCTTCCGACGCAGCCTCCACCGAAGGCTTCAACGCGCCGCGCTTCGAGTCGCGAATCTTTGCCCGAACCTTGGAAATCTGCTTTTCCAACTTGTCGAGCGCCACGGTCACCGCCGGCAGGTAGGCCGGCCCTTTGCCTTCCGCCACGAAACTGGTGTGCAGGTAGTTGACCGTTACTTCAGCGCGCTTCGCGCGCTTTTCATCGGTTAGAACAACGTGCGCGTCCTTGTCGCCCTCGCGATCAATTAGCTTTCCGAGGCGTGTCAGCCTCGACTCCAGGCGGGCTTTCTGGGCGGCGCTGAACTCTCCGTGGCCACCGGTATAGTTAACGTTCATGGTTCTCTCCTCTTGGGCGCGTCAGTCCTTCACCCGTCTTTGATGGGTGGAGGGGATCTTCAGATCCTCGCGATACTTTGCGACGGTGCGCCGGGTGACTTGGAATCCCTCTTGTTGCAGCCGGGCGGTAATCTGGTCGTCCGTCAGCGGCTTTTTGGAATCTTCGTCGTCAATCATCTTTTTGACCTTTTGCTTCAGGACCAGCAAAGGGGTACTGCTTCCCGAAGGGCCTTGCACCGCTTCGGAGAAAAAGAACCGCAGCTCGAACACTCCCTGCGGAGTATGTGCGTACTTACTCGCCACGGCGCGGCTTACGGTCGACGCGTGCACACCAATCTCTTCGGCAACATCCTTAATCATCATCGGCCGAAGATATTCCATGCCGCGGTCTAAAAACTCGCGCTGGCGGTCCACAAAACACTGGCAGACGCGAAGAATCGTGTTCTTGCGCTGCTCAATATTCTTGATCAGCATGGCTGCGGAGGCGAAACGTTCCTTCACGTAGTTCCGCACGTCCTTGTCGGGTTGTTTCTCGCGATCGAGCATTCGGAGATAGTCCCGATTCAAACGCAATTGAGGCAGGTCCTCGTCGTTCAACTCGATCAGATACTGGTCGCCGTCCTTGAAAATGTAAACGTCGGGCTCGACGGCGCGGGCGGTCTCGCTGTTATAGCGAAGCCCAGGCTTGGGGTCCAGGTGCTTAATGACGTCGACCGCGATCTCAATGTGTTCGGCCGGGCGCCCCAGCAGGCGGGCCATCTCGCGATACTGCCGCAGTTCGAGCAGTTTCATATGCTCGCTGACGATGCGCCAAGCCACGCCGCCCTCGCCGCCCCGGCTCTCCAGTTGCAGCAGGAGACATTCGCGAACGTCGCGTGCACCCACTCCGGCCGGCTCCAGCGATTGCACCTCTTCCAGCGCCTTTTCTACATCGTCGACCGAATGGTTGCCGTACGTGGCAATCTCCTCGACACTGGCCGTCAGGTATCCATTGTCATCCAGGTTGCCGATGACCGTCTCGGTTGCGTCGCGGATCTCCTCGGGAATGACAATCAGGCTGAGTTGCTGGCGAAGCAGCTCCGGGAGCGTGACGGGCGAGCTGACGAACGTCTCCCAACTCGCCTTTTCCGTCGTTTCGGACGCAGGACTCTTGAATCCCGGCTCCAGATACTCCTGGAAGTAGTTATCGAAGTCGATCTCATCGAAAGGATCCGAATTCGCCTTCTCGACCGGCGCCTCCGTCGTGCCCGCTTCGCTTTCCGAGGCGGTCTCGGCGCGGTCGGCTTCGGCCTCCACCTGCGCCGGGGAACTAGACGCTTCGAGAATCGCCTGGTCGGAAGGATCGGCCTCGCGCTCCCGCTCCAGGATGGACTGCACTTCCTCGGCGGTCAGTTCGTCGGCCGCATCGAGGGACTCCTCAAGAACGGGGTTCTCGGCGATCTCCTGAACGATTTTTTCCCTCAGCTCCAGTCGATTCAGCTGAAGCACCGACACCAACTGGACGAGGCCAGGGGTGAGGATCTGCTTCTGCGCGACCCCGACTTGAAGCCGCTGAGAGAGCATGCTCATCGATTACCAGTTTATCAAAGGGGTCCGGCGGGGCCCGTAAATTTGCCACCTAGGAAGCGGGGGCGTTTTCCCTCATGACCGGCAGCGCCAGCATCAGGGCTAGTGCGATGAACCCGGCACCGGTCCAATACGGAGCGCCTGAGCCGAAATGATCGAAGACCAGACCGGCCCAGGCGGGGCCAAACACGCGCGTCAGGCTAAGAACGCTTTGTGTCGTCCCGAGAATCGACCCCTGCTCCACCGCGCTGGCACGCTTGGAGACCATGGCGTTCAAGGTTGGATTCGTGAACGCGCTGCCAATGGCGATGAGTCCCACGCTGGGATACACCCACCAGGCGATCCACGAGGAGGCCAGAACCAGGAAGCCAGCGACAAACAGCAGGAAGCCCGCCACGGCGAGCTTTGTTTCCCCGAATACGGGCAGCAGCCGCCGCACGACTCCGCCCTGCAGAACGGCGACCGTAAATCCGATGAAAGCGAACACCCAGGCGTTCTGCTCCGCGGTGAACTGGAAGCGGTCCATCGTGAAGTTCGAAAAGTTCGTTTGGAGCGCGGCGAATGCAAAGTTCAGAAAGAAGAGCGCGCCCAAAAGCAATCGGAGCTGCGGCCGTTCCAGGGCGGAAAGGATTGGCCGGAACGGACTCAGATCGGCCCATCCGGCGCCCCCCTGGCGGCGTCTGTCCGCGGGCAACGTCTCCGGCAGCGCGAAGTAGCCGAAGGCCGCGGTGACCATCGCGATAACGGCCGCGCCGTAGGCCGGCGCCTGCAAACTGATCTTGCTCAGCAGTCCTCCCAACGCTGGCCCAATAATGAACCCGAGCCCGAACGCCATGCCGATCAGCCCGAAGTTCTTGGCCCGGTCCTTCGGTTCCGTGATATCGGCGATAGCGGCCATCGCCGTCGAGATGTTGCCTCCCGTAATTCCGTCCACCACGCGGGCGAAGAACATGAGCCACAAAGAGCCCGCCCAACCAAATAGAAAGTAGCCCAGAGCCGAGCCCAGAATCGAAAACAGCAGTACCGGCCGGCGCCCGATGCGATCCGAAATCGCACCCAGCACCGGCGCGGCGAAGAACTGAGCCCCCGAAAACGCCACCGAAAGCAGGCCGACCGTCATTGCGTCGGTTCGGAACTGCCGAACCAGATAGGGCAGGATGGGAATCAATATGCCCGCGCCCAGCAGGTCAAGAAACACGGTGAAAAAAACGAACGTCAGCGTCCGTCTTTGCGCGGAGGCGGAAGACATTCTTTCTAGTTTCGCCGATGCACGGCAAAAGTCCCAATCGTCTTAGCGGTCCGGAACCGCCACTGCGCCAAGGATCCGGCCCTGGCCCTTCTCCTGCAAAAATGCCACCAGGCGCGTTCCGGCCGCCGGCGCAGGCAGATCCGCCGTAAAACCCTTCATGCGTTGCAAGTTGCGCACGATTGCGACGTGCCGTAGATTCCGGCCCGCGTTTTCGCCGCGTGGAACGGCGGCGGTACCGGAATGCTGAACGGTGGCGATCCAAAGCTCTCCTTTGGCGGGCGCTTCGATGCGGATGCGCTCTCCGGCCCGTTGCACGGCGATCTCGAGTTTCGCCGTTTTCATCGCTCGCAGGATGGAACGCCGGGCCTGCCCGGCGTCGCTACCTACAAACTCTTCGGTGCCGTCGACGATCATCTGCGGCGTGTACGGCCCGCGCAGCGCGAAGCGGCGCGAGTAGTTGCCCTGGCGCTCGCTGAACACCGGCGAGGAAAACGGATCCTTCCATCCCAGATAGTCCCAGTAATCGACATGTTCGCTGAGCACGATCACGTTGGGATCCTCCGCCAATTTCGCCAGCAGCCCATCGGCCGGCGGACAGCTTGAGCAGCCTTGCGACGTGAATAGCTCGACGAGCACCACCGCCGGGAGCAACGTCATCATAGCCCCGCCGCGTTCAAACGCATCCTGTGCCACCCTTCGCGGGCGGGCAAATAGCGTGCCTTGCCGTCCTGCCAGGCCCCGGCGGACAGGTATTTTTCACCGGGTAAAAAGGTGCTGGGCCCTGCGGATCCCGAGTCACAAGTTTCGTCACGGCCTCCCGCCATGAGTATACGCCGCTGCACGGGAGTTCCTTGCGGGATCCTTGTTGAACTTTGACCGCCCGAAGAACGGACTGGTGATCTCGAACCCGTTACCCCGCTGCGCCGGCGCCGTGGGCGCGCATGCGCTCCGCGCCGGCCTCGTCGTGGAACAGTTCCTCATCGGCCTCTTGCCCGGTGCGTTCATCCTCCGCGTCCATGCGCTGCCCGGTCTTATTCCATACCGACTCGGTTCCCGCACGCAATAACTCGGCCACGCTCCACGCCTGCGCGAAACAGCCGCGCGGAGTATGCGGCGCGTCGCCATCGGCGATCTCGGAGATCTGGCCCACTCCGCCTTCGCGCAGATGCGCGCGGAAACGGTCGAGCATCGTGTGCAGTTCCTGCGACTCCGGATACGCGCGGGCGTACGCGGTAAGGAACGGACCCATCAGATAAGGCCACACCGGCCCCTGATGATACGATCCGTCGCGCTCCAACACGCCGCCCTCATAACGGCCCCGGTAGTCCGGATCCTGTGGGGAGAGAGTGCGCAGGCCGAGCGGCGTCAGCAGCTCCCGTTCCACCGCATCCACCACGGCGCGAATCGTGGACCGGTCCAGCATCGTATAGTGCAGGCTGGCGGCAAAGATCTGATTGGGCCGCATGGAGGCGTCGCCCAGGTTGTCCAGAAGATAGCCGCGGCCGGCGTCCCAGAACTGCGCCAGGAACGACGCCCGCGCCCGGCGGCCCAGCGCGTCCAGATCCCCGGCGCGCTGCGTATCGTTGAAGCGCGTGGCCAGCATGTGCAGCGTGCGAATGGCGTTGTACCAGAGCGCCTGGATCTCCACCGGCTTTCCGATGCGCGGCGTCACCACCCAGTCGCCAACCTTCGCGTCCATCCATGTCAATTGCACGCCAGGTTCGCCGGCCGCCAACAACCCGTCGTCGTCGCAACGGATACCGTACCGGGTTCCGCGCAAGTGCCAGTCGAAGGCCTCGCACAGTTTTGGGTAGATCGAATCGCGAACAAACGCTTCATCTCCGGTGTAGTGGAGGTACGCGCGGGCGGCCTCGAAGAACCAAAGCGTCGCATCGGCGGTGTTGTATTCGGGCGTTTCGCCCACGTCGGGGAACCGGTTGGGCAGCATACCTTGGTCCATTGCGGAGGCGAATTCACGCAGAATGCCGCGGGCCACGTCGTAGCGGCCGGTTACCAGCGTCAGGCCCGGAAGCGCGATCATCGTGTCGCGCCCCCAGTCGGCGAACCACGGATAGCCGGCGATGATGGACGCGCCTTCTCCGCGGCGAACGATGAATTGGTCGGACGCCTCGGTCAGATCTTCGATCAGCGCGTCGGCCACAGGTGCGTGTTTTCGCACAGCCGCGCGGCGCATCCGCTCCTGTTCGCGCAGCGCCGTGGCGGCGTGGGCCGGAGTGGCCTCCCGCGAGACGATGATCACCGCCTTCGGCGAGTGGGACAGCTCGAAGTTCATAACGAAGGGTTGGAACAAATCTTCTTCATGGTCCAGCCCGCGCGCTTTCTCCTCGGCGTATTGGAAATTGTGATACCAGTGGCCAGTCGGCTGGCACTCGCGGAAATCGGCGCCGAAGTGAATGCGTGGAAGTCCGTCGTAGGGCTGGATAGACACGATGCCGTCTTCGTCCCAGTCGAATTCGCGGCGAATCGAGCCGTTCGCGTGCGTCGTCGAGTGAAAATCGCGATATGCAATGAGCGGACGGATCTCCAGCCGGCAGTCTTTGGCGAGGCCCTGCACCTCATACTCAAGCACCGTCGTGTCCTGGCCGTGCACCATGAAGAGCCGCTTCTCCACCCGAACCTGCCCTATTTCGTACACCCACACCGGAAAAGGATCAAGCCGGAATTCGCGAAGGTACTCGTATCCGTGCGGATGGATCACATCCGGATAGGTGTTCGCCGACAGTTCGACGCGATAGCCGTCGACGATCAGTGTGTCTTCGAACTTCGCGACCAGCAACATCCTTCCTACCGGCGGCTGCAGCGCCGATACCAGCAATCCGTGATAGCGGCGGGTGTGAATCCCGCTCACTGTGCCACTGGCGAATCCGCCGAGTCCGTTTGTCTCCAGCCATTCGAGGTGGCTGCTCTTGTCAAGGTCACCGCATGTTACGTCGTCAAATGTAAGTCTCATTGCATCTCTCCATTTCGGTGGAGCAACTTTACGGCCAAACCCGTCCAACGGGTTTGGTGACAGGCGGCGGCGCCGGAGCCATCGTCGCCATGAAAATATGTATGAACACCGTCAAGACCCGCCGCTGCGGATCATAGGCGTACTCGGAATCGTTGCCGTGAACGGGACGGCTGCCGCCGGGGCCGCGGAGAACGGTTCGCGTCAAACGGCGCGAGATCCCGGCGGCGACTGGGTTCAGTGTAGCAAAATTTCCGGACCCTGTAGGATATTCCACGCGGAACTCCTCGCCGAAGTAGTGATGGAACTTCTGTAACGATTCGACAAGCAGATAGTTCACCGGCATCCACACCGGTCCGCGCCAGTTGGAGTTGCCGCCGAACAAGCCGGACGACGACTCGCCCGGTTCATACGCCACGCGATGTTCGTCTCCGTTTACATGCCAGACGAACGGCGTGTCTTTGTGGTGTTTCGAAAGCGCCCGCACGCCGAACGGCGAAAGGAACTCGTTCTCGTCGAGCATCACGCGAAGGATCGCCCGCAGTTGATCCGCGTTGACGATGGAGAGCAGATTCCGCCCGCCGTTGCGCGGTCCGGTCAACTCGGGCCGGTGGCCGAAGAACCAGTCCATGCGTCGCTTGAATCCGGGCAGCGGCTCCAGCATTTCGGGCTCCAGCGTTTCGACGGCGAAGAGCGGGATCAGGCCCACCATGCTGCGGAGCTTCATAGGCACATGCCGGTCGTTGGGAAGATGCAGCACGTCGTAGAAAAACCCGTCTTGCGCGTCCCACATGTCGACGCGATTCATCGCGTTCGCTATGTACAGAAAGTGCTCCCAGAACTTGGACGCGACATCTTCGTACGCGGGATCCTCGTCCGCCAGCTCCAGCGCGATCGTCAACATGTTCAGCGAGTACATCGCCATCCAGCCCGTGCCGTCGGCCTGCTCGATATGGCCTCCGGTCGGCAGCGGCGCGCTGCGGTCGAAAACGCCGATGTTGTCCAATCCAAGAAAACCGCCCTGAAAGATGTTCCGTCCTTCGGCGTCCTTTCGATTCACCCACCAGGTGAAATTCAGCAGCAGCTTGTGGAAGATGCGCTGCAGGAACGTCCGGTCGCCGCGCCCGCGCCGCTTCTTCTCGATCTTGTACACACGCCAGGCGGCCCAGGCGTGCACGGGCGGGTTGACATCGCCGAAGGCCCACTCATAAGCCGGCAGTTGGCCGTTGGGATGCATGTACCATTCGCGGACCATGAGCATCAGTTGCTCCTTGGCGAAGTCGGGATCGGCGATGGCGATGGGGACGCAGTGAAAGGCGAGGTCCCACGCCGCGTTCCAAGGATACTCCCATTTATCTGGCATGGAGATGACATCGGCGTTATAAAGATGTGACCACTCGCGGTTGCGTCCATCTCTCCGTTTTTCCGGAGGCGCGGGCTGGGCGGAGTCGCCCTCCATCCATTCCTTGACGACGTAGTGGTAGAACTGTTTGGACCAGAACAGGCCGCCGATCGCCTGCCGCATTACGTTTCGCGCGTCGGCGGAGAGATTGGCCGGGACGATATCGGAATAGAACGCGTCGGCCTCTCGCGCGCGAAGCGCGAACACATCCTCCGCGGCTTGACGCCCAAGGCTGCCGGTCAACCGCAGTTCGACAGAGTGGGTGGCGCCCGGGGCGATGGTGAGCTTGTAGTGTGCGGCGGCCTTCGTGCCTTCCCGCGCCGGGTTCACCGACTCGGCGCCGTGAATGACGAAATCGTTGATTCCGTCCTTGGCATACGTGTTCGCGTTGGGCACTCCGTGGAGGCGTTCGGTGTTGGTTTCGTTCTCGCAGAACAGCAGTTGGTCCGCTCCGTGGCACTCCAGCCAATAGCGGCCGCCGTCGATCTCGATGGCGCCGTTCCGTTCGCGCAGCGCCGGCTTGGGACTACCGGTTTTCCACGACCACTGGTTGCGGAACCATACGGTGGGCAGCAGATGCAGTTCGGCGGCCTCCGGCCCGCGGTTCGCAGCCTCCAGGCGAATCAGAATTTCGTCCGGCGTCGATTTCGCATACGTGACGGTGACATCGAAGTAGCGATTCTCGTCGAACACTCCCGTGTCGGTGAGTTCGAACTCGGGTTCGGCGCGGGTGCGCTTGCGGTTTTCCTCCACCAGGCGCGCGTAGGGAAACTCGGCCTGCGGATACTTATAGAGGAACCGCATGTAGGAGTGCGTCGGCGTGGAGTCGAGGTAGTAGTAGCACTCCTTGACGTCCTCGCCGTGATTGCCTTCATTGCCGGTGAGTCCGAAGAGCCGTTCCTTCAGAATCGGATCCTTGCCGTTCCAAAGCGCGAGTGCGAAGCAGATGTTCTGCCGCCGATCGCAGATACCGGCGATGCCGTCCTCGTTCCACCGGAAGGCGCGGGACCGGGCATGGTCATGCGGGAGGTATTCCCAGGCCGTACCGTGCTCGGAGTAGTCCTCGCGGACAGTCCCCCAGGCGCGGTCGCTCAAGTACGGCCCCCAACGTTTCCAGTGCTTCGTCTTCCGGCGCGACTCTTCCAGCCGCTTCTCTTCTTCGGTCATGCGACTTGAAGACCACACGGGGGCGC
>Ga0194122_10003389_pt1 | contig 16337 bp, 29 predicted proteins | sample TA2MahCa10mmetaG_FD_155487 | JGI IMG/M metagenome (GOLD analysis project Ga0194122, IMG submission 155487) | Freshwater microbial communities from Lake Tanganyika, Tanzania - TA2015021 Mahale Deep Cast 10m | ecosystem: Environmental > Aquatic > Freshwater > Lake | place: Tanzania: Lake... | reverse complement strand
AATTTTTTGGGGGGGGGTAGGGGGGGACCCCCCCTACCCCCCCAGAAAAAAAATCTAGGTTGGCACGCGATCTGCTACCCCAGGTCCCAGGTTAAACAATTTTGAAAAAAGTATTTGGAACAAGATCACCTGTCTGATACTGTCTTCCCTGTACTAAGTAACAACAACAACAACAAACAAGAAAAACACTATGGCTCACCAAATTGAGAATCGCGACCGGCAGGCTGGAATTGAAATGGCTTGGCACGGTTTGACCAACGTCGTCCCTGAAGTTCGTTTTCAGGATGCTTTCCCGTTTGAGATCGAGAGGCTTCCGCTTCTGCTCGATGACGGCAGGAAGTTTGAAGGCTGGAGCTATTTCCGCTGCTCAGACGACAACGCTCCCGCTGGTGTCCCAGTTCCTGAGACGTACGTCGCTGTAACGAACGAACGTTTCTGGGAGATCGTCCAGAACGCCGTTGGCGGTTCTGGTGCAATCGTCGAGTCTGCTGGTACGATCTTCGACCGTTGCCGTCGTTTCGTGACGGTCAAGCTCAACACCGACATTGACAACTTCAAGGTTGGCGAGCGCGAATTCAAGAATCGCTTCTCCCTCCTCGATAGCATCGACCAATCAACGAACCTCTACGGGGTCAATTCATCGACCTGCGTTGTGTGCGCGAACACGTTCGCTGTCGTCATGGGCGACAAGAGCGGTGAGTTCCGATTCAAGATCCGCCATTCCAAGAACCATGTTCCGAGGATCGAGAACATGGAGAAGGCCATCGACTCGTTTGTCGGCGTGACCGCCCAGTTCAAGAGGGCGCTCACGGTTGCAAACGAGATTCCGGTTTCCGCTCCAGATGCTCGTTCTTTGTTCGCTGGCTGGATCGCTCAGGAGAACAACGGTCTCTCGACCCGCAGCTTCAATGTCGTCAACCGCCTCACCGAATTGTTTGCTCGCGGTGCTGGTAACAAAGGCGAGACGGTTCTCGATGCGTTTAGCGCGGTGACCGATTTCTACAGCCATGAGTCATCTGGCGGTGCAGAGCAACCGGGCTTCAAGATGAAGCAGACGATTTCCAGCGAATTCGGTTCTGGATCGAAGCGAAAGCAAGACTTCTTTTCTGAGTTGTTTGAAGTGAAGAAGGACGGTTCGCCTGAGTATCGGAACGGCAACGTGCAGACGCTCATCGGCAACGGACGCAACCTCATCTCGTCTCTTGAGGCGATCAGTGTGGTGAACTAAGGTCTGTCAAGTTCAACCTCCCCGCAAGGGGAGGTTTTTTTTTGCCCTATGCTGGGAGCCTGCCCTAGCATTTCCCATGCCAACCTGGATTTTTCCTGTTTTTTTTTATGGGGGGGTAGGGGGGGCTCCCCCCCCTACCCCCCCCTCAGAAAAAAATCTGAGCATTTTTTCTTTACATATCTTATTTATTATTTATTATTTATTATTTCACCTTTTATCTTTCACTTATTTGATTATTTATCGCTGTTCTATTTGCCTATATATGATTCACCTATAAGAAAAAAAAATATAAATATATTTGACAAAATATGGTTTATAATTGGACAAAAGAAAAACCGCCCGAGGAAAACCTAGGGCGGTTATTTATTATTTGCTTATTTATCTTTTACTATTTCAACTATATATATTCTTATTTAGTAAAAAATCATTCACTTATTTCTTATTTGGTTATTAATGTGTTGTCTTTGTATCATATATTTGATACATATATATGTATTATATATACATTATTTAGACTTTTTTCGTTCAGCTTTTTCTTTATTTGCCGCGCTTTCAGCTATCATTCTATCTATTCTTTTATATGCATTTTCGCGGCTGATGCAGGTAAATCCATGTAGCCCCCAACTATTACTGGACGGATAATATTCGCTGGGCGCTATTTTATTACCAGCTATTATTATTCCATTATGAGATTGTATTCTTATTGCTTCATAATGTTTTCTATCTATATTGTTAATATAACATCTTTCATATATAGCATATATATTTTCTCTATATATTTGTTTGTATTTAAACCCGGCGCTTTCAAATTCTTTATCCAGTTTCTTCATATTATTATTACTATATATAGTATATATACAGAATAACAACAAATCAAACAAAAGTCAACAAAGATATGATAATACACGCAAAATACTACAAAACATAACAAAATCTAATTATTTCTATAATCTTCTTCGTCTTTGTTCTTTTGTATTTCTAAATTATGTAAAGTCGAAGCAGTTATCTTAATACCGTATGAGGCCCCACGTATAAAAACAAAATACATCATCGCAGCCAAATTTATTAAAAAAGCCCAGAAAACCGGGGTTTTTATAAAAATATTTACGCTATATAACAGATATACATATACACATACATGAATATATACGCCATACTTAAAAAGATAAAGATTATATTTATTATTGGACATTAATTAATGTAGTATTGATATATAAGGATGCCGCTGATACCTCATCATTTTCATTCTATAAATCCATTCCTCACATATGGTATATATTTATTCTATTTATATTATCTTATCTATATGTTTATATATACTATATTCTTATCTATATTCTTATTAGATAAATTATGTTATATATGTGTAATATATATGTGTGGTATATGGCTGAATAGTTGGCTGTAGTTAAACCTTGAAAACCAAGGGTTTACAAAGAAACCACGAAAAAGAAAAAACACCCTAGAAAATGAACAAATTATATTCTATTTATACAAAAATTTTGTCTTATATTTTGGACAAATTTTATGCTATCAAAGCATCTATTTCTGACTGCATAAATAACATCAAAACCAAGGTTAAAAACCTCTTTAAAAAGCCTGAATAAGTCATTGTTCCACGTAGAACAATTTGTATCTATAAAAAGGTATATACTATCTATTATACAACAATAACAGCATTGCTAAAAAAGAAAATGTCTAATAACTAGCCGCCCACTTGGGAGTTATTAGACATTTTTGCTTTTGGGGAAAAAGAGAAGGTCCAGCTTTTATTTGGTTACTGAACGGGCGAATTAAAATAACTAGTGCAGTTATACACACCGCCAATTTACCTTTTCTTCTCTTTAAAATTTACCAGCTAGATTGATATTGAAAAGTGCATTCTTGATATTGCGGACTTTCAATAATATGTGACAATCTATCAACTGTCTTTTTCAAAATAGGTATGATACTATCTAAACTATCAACATCATCATATTTAAATTTACGCTTAAATAGATCAAGCTGTTCATTCTTGTTTGATGTATTAATAATATCTATACAATCTTGTTTTAGGCTTTTTAGATTTTCCATACCCATTTCTCCATTATTATTGTCATCATTAAGTGAGGAAAAGCGGCTTTCCATGTACCAGCAATTGCGCCAATAAAGAGCAGTAAATGATATCTCAATAAAAGAACTGCCTTCATCTGGATAAATATTAAGCGCCCGAACTATACTTTGTTGAGCTTCGTAAGTATCCCTTCTATGAGGGGATATATACAATGACGCCTTAATGTATGAGTCAAGACCCATGTTTAAATTTTATTTAAAATGATATATGGCTTAAACTTATACAAATTCAAAGCAAATAAACCATCATTAATAAAAATATTATTACGTTCAAAAGTCGCTGTCTTCAAAGATTCATTTGAAAGTTCAAATGAAATATTATCTCCATCATCTTCAACAGCGAATTCAATACCTGAGTCTGTAATTTTAATACCATTTCCTTTGACGGCAAAAACATCGGAGAATGGTCCTCTAATCAATTCAACAGCATCAGCTTTAAGAAGCGTGTTGATAACTTTTTGTACTTTTGTTGACTTTTTAGTTAGTGTCATTTTATTTGTGGTTGTTTGTTGTGAAATAATATTAATTACCAATATATTTACCTGTATTCTTTTCTACTTGTTTAGCGCGATCATCCCAAAGCTCAATCATCGCAAAGTCTTTGACGTTTGTCACGTCTAATTCTTGACCAATATGCTGCTTGCACCAAGCTTTAATCTGATTTATAATCTCTTCTTTACCAGAAGGAGCTGAAACGCGAGCAGTAAATATTTTAACTGTTTGATCTTGTTTTAGCCAATTTTTAACTCTATCTACCATCAAGGGAATAGGCTGACCGATTTCTCCATCATTCTTCCAGCCATGATATTCGGCTAAAGTTCCATCTAAATCAACACCAATCCATCCATAATTTTTATTAGCCATTTCAATTTCCCCCCATGTACTGAGCGACTTCCCAAATTTCTAAATGATACTTTACAAACTGATATACATCATTATGTTCATTGAGTTTATGTATTATATAAGAAATAGTATAATCACCATGCAAATCTTCGTATATCTGAATCATGATCATTTTATGAAGCATTCAAGCAAGTGGACTCTACAGGCGCAATCTGAATCGTAGGTTGTTCCTTAGCATTAATCAAATCACTAGCCATGCCAACCAATTTGTCACTGATGTTCCAAACATCCTTGGTGGCGTGTCGGTTGATGAACTCGTTCAAAATAAACATCTGCTCTTTATTCAACATATATATGAATTAGTTTGAGTCTTTAACAAAAACAGGATGAAGATAATTATGCATCTCGAAAAACGGATTAACAAAATTTGCTATCACATCACCAGCGTACCAAGACGTGTGATTATTTCGTTGACTTGGCGGCTCAACTATTGTAGCCGTCATTGTTTTAGGGTAAGGGTATTGACGGATTCTGTCAAGCTCTTCCTTTGCAATTTCGATCACGAACTGTTCACTTTTCTTTGCAAGTTGACCGGGAATGTTACCAATGAAGCGGAATTTCATGTTGAAATAACTATATCACGAACTTCAGGTGATGCAAGAGGTTTTTTAAAAATTTTAGTTGAGGCATACAGCTTCAACATACCCATCACACTGAACGTCGCTAATTTCCTGATTTTCTTTTGAATAATAAAAGATAGAGGGTTTATAAACTACTTGACTATAACTGTTTCCTTCTTCATCTGCGGCGCAAATAACAATTGCATTTGGATTTTGTTTGGCGACTTGCTGCAACAATTTAATATAATCTTTAATCTTCATGTTCAATTCTAGATGTTAATAAACTTTCATCAACACACAAACACTCAATCGATTCATCAATATTATCTGATATTTGTTGTATAAAGTTATTTAATTCTTCTGCTGTTGATTCATCTTCTAAACCACCATTGTTAGATATGTCTTCTTTTATACATTCTAAAGACATTGATAATGCTTCTAATCTTCTTTTGATTTGATTATATTGCGAACTTAACATATTTATTCTGTTTCTTCTATCTCTTCTTCATGGTATATACCAAAGTCTTTTCTCATTTCAATACCAGCCACACTATCCCAATCTGGCTGCAACTTAGACTCAAAATCACCTTTTGCAATAATATAGCTACCAATATAACAATTACCTTCTTCGTAAAATTCGTTTTGAAAGGTCAAAGTTGGATAAATTTCACTAGCATTGATCAAAAATTCTGTAGGAGGTGACCAAGCCGTTTCAACGTTAATACTGGCAGCAATTTCACCATTTTTGAGATTATCAATATCCCAATCATCGCAAGCGGTACAATTCCACTTTGTGCCCCAATTATTCAATGCCCAAGAATACCAATCACTAGCTCCATACTTTTCATTGAATTTGGCGGCTAATTCTGCATCAAGATTAGGCGCTTGCTTATTAATCAATTCTTCTGGCATTGGTATAATGCCATTAAAATTAAAATGAGGAAATCTTTCATCGCCTCTAACCGCTTCCAAAAACTTTTCAACATCAGCTTTTGGACCTTCAATTCGAATACTGTTAAAACACCAGTTTGGCATATTAGTTATTGGTAATTTTTTTTATAATTTTAATGTTAGCGTCGCAAATATCGAATGTTTCGCAAATATATCTATTTAGATATTCTTTAATCTCATTCAGCTCAATATCTGATATAGTATCAGAGGTTTTAACCGGCAAGTCAATCTCAAACATGTAGTTTCTTTTCATAGTACAAAAGAATTGCACAATAAACTAGCTTAGTGTATCGTGAAATTTAAGTTTATTCAGAATGTATGTCAATATTGTATGATTGCATATCGTGAATCAAATTCTCGCGAATATTTTGTATAGCCTCATCAGCAGTCTTAAAAGTATGCCCATATTTTAAATATCCGCGTAAAACATTATCTAATGAACTGATTATTACGCTCAAATCAGCACCTTGTGTAGCTTTTTTGAACTGATAATTATCATCTGGCAAATTAAACTCAAGAGTAGCTTTCATGTCAGTGTTTGCAGCCGCAACCAGCGTCACAGTTGCCAGTGTTACCTGATTTCAGCGCCTTGTCAAGTGATTCTTGAAACTCTTTCACTGAAATATCTGATAAAAATAAGTACTCCCAAAGATATTCAGCAGGAGTCGTGCCATCTTTGAAATTTAGTTCTTTTAGGCACTTTTTATAACTTTTCTCTTGCTCTTTTGAAAGGGCGACTATCTTCTTTTTCTCATCCTTGAGAATTTTTATTTGTTCTTTTATAAATTTCATATTTTAATCATTATCAGATAGGGTAATATAACCAAAAAAGATCAATAAAGCTAAAAGAATAATACCAATCATGGTCATTTTTATTCTGAAAGTTTATGCTCTTCAATTAAATAATTATGACTATCTTTGTACATATTACAATACTTTTGCGCGTTTTCTTTTATCAAATAAACTTTTTCAATCGTTCTGTCTCCTGATCTACTGGATATAACGAAATAAACTTTGATTTCAGTTATTGTGTTTGCATATACAACACCAATCAGTAATACATAAAATAAAAATTTACTCATATTACTTTTCTAAAGAAGCTAATTCTTTCTCAGCATTTCCGCTTTTTACGAATTTAATTAGTTTCTTAAGATCTTTTATTTTTAATTTATTATACATCTCTTCTTCCCACTGCCCTCTCAATTTTTCTTTATTAACAATACTATCCCAATGTTCGTTCCATTCTTTTGTTACGTCTTTGCTTTTGTTTTTATGAATGGTTGAATCGCCATTCTTATATACTTCCACCCAAGAACAAGTATATTTACCAAACAATTGTCTTGGAATAAGCTCACTAATTCCATGACCTAAAATAATAATTACTCCTCTATGATCCATTCTCTTCACATTAAAGGTCGTACCTTTTTTGTAAGTAGTTTTTGATCCCATGCAATCAAGAGTGAAATCTTCATTGAGCGCCGCTACTGTCTGCTTACGAAGTATTTTGTACAATTTATACATAAATAAATATCCTTATAAAACTACCAATTAAAATAATAAAAGCAATAATCATTAAAACTTTAGAAATTATATTCATAAAAAGTAAAGCCCCGCTTTTATGTAGTTACGGGGCAGGCGTATACCTAACCAGAGTAAACACAATAAACCTCCGCTACATTACCTTTGGACCTTAACCAATCACCAATGTCTCGCCATCTATTTTAGCAATAGATAACTGACCAAGATCAAATTCACAAAAATGACCAACGGGAAGATTGCGACGCAACCGATTCTTAGCTATTGTCAATGGAGAACTCTCCACAGGCTTTTTCACCTTTGTGGGAGGAGCCATCTGGACTTTAGATCGAACCAGTCCATACACCTTAAGAGACCCGTCATTTTCATTTACCTTCAATCCCTGAACAACATTCCCACAAAAATCTCTGTAGGGTTTATAGATATCTTTCTTTGTGTACTTAGATTGAGTTCCTTCCAAGGAAGACTTAAATGTTTTAATTAATTCATCAGCAGCTTCTTTCTCAATTCCCGTCATTATCTGGCTATCAATTTCGAGTTGAAGAAGGCTCTTCTGAAGAAGATTCCTATATGAGAAACCAAGCTGAAGGGTATACCTCGCTGTTTCGCCAGTCGTTTTAGTTGTATAGGTAAAACTAGCAAATTTGGCTAGTCCCGCCTGAGCCGCAATAGCTTCAAGGATTTTCATCGAGAGGAAGGTAGACTGCTTCTGGTGATTGGGTCAAATTTAAAAATCACTTTTTTTTCTTCGATTTTGCTGGACTTTTTGTCTTTGCCTTGAGTTTAACTTTAGGCTCGACTTTAGCTTTCGAGTTTGCTTCAGCCTCTGCTTTAGACTTGTTCTCAGTAGCTTTCTGATTTCGCAAGGTAATACCTCGCTTCACATTTGTGAAAGGACTCTTGATTTCCAATCCGCGACGCTTTTCCCATTCTTTAAATTTCCTGTTAAACATTTCAATAAGTCCATTAGGAATATCTGGAGCATAATTAGCTTCCGCAATTTGATAAGAACTCCTACAAGTTTTATATTGGCTATCACTCATAATTTTAGGTGTAATAAAGAATATGAATTTTTCTAGTGTTAATAAATCAGGAACTATTCCTGCTAAAGATGGTTATGATATTGCTATTACTGCTGCAATTAGTGGTTTTTCTGCTAATGGATTAAGTATTCCTGTCTCTACAAGTAATCAATTATATTTATCAAACGCTCCGCTGTTAGTAACAGGTAATGTAACAAATGCTTCTGCTGGAACTATCTTCTACTACTATCAAGGAAACATAACTTAGTAAAATAAGTTATTTATTAGATTTAAAGTTGGGGGGCTTGCGCCCCCCGTTTTTATTTCAATTCAGAAAGAAGCGTCATGCCTTTCGCAGTCAACTTCCTGCCAGTCGGAGTTACTTCCATAAGATTTAATTTTTGCAAATGTAATTCAACATCTCTTTGGAGAGCTTCTCTTGTAAGCTGAGTTTTTGCGCTAAGATTAGTTAATGTTGTTTCAGTTTTCTCTGCTAAACAACGTAGCACCTTGATCTCCAGAGGAGTTAGCCCTAACGGATTTACTCCCATCTGTTCTTTGTACTTAAGCCAATCACTAGCATCAAAACAGCTTTTGCTTTTTGCTTCTAGATAATTACGAATATGTTTTGCTAAGAGCGTAGCTTGCCTAGCGTTCCCTCTCAGGACGCTCACAATCTCTTTCAAAACCAATTCGTTGATTTCTAAACCCACATTTCTTTTTAATATAACAGATAAATTTTCAGAAGAATAATCTTCAAGGTCTACTCTCTCTAATCTATCTATCAACGCATGAAATAACTTATGCGGTTCTGTAGTAGCAAACAGAAAAGTCACGTTTCTAAAATCAAAATCCATTTCAAGATCTTGAAAAGAGAATCTATTTCTGTTTTCTTGATTAGGATTCAAGATGGTCAGCAGGACCATCGAGATTTCCCGGGGGATCTCACTTGCTTCATCAAACAAGATCGTGATTTCCTTACCCACAACAAAAGGAAGCAGAATGTCATTTACGAATTGCTTTAATCTATTCAAAGACGAGCAATTAATTGTAACTAACCTTCTTTTCTTGCCTTCGCTGTTGACTAACTGGCTTGCGTAAGTTTGGGCAATCAGCGTTTTGCCGCTGCCTCTTGGTGCGACGAAAAGTAAATGAGGAGACAATCTGGTTTTACTTTGTGATTCTAAAAAAAACTCTAACTTCTTTTTTACTTTAGGTTGCCCAATGATTTTGTCAAACGCACTAGTCATTGAAGTCAGTGGTCTGGAAGGCGACCTTCTCTTCTGGCTTCTGATTCTTTTGAACTATAGTATTAACAGCAACATCCTTAGGCATCTCGTCCAGAGAGACGTTGTGAGCCGAGAGCAGAAACTCGATGTTCCTAACGAAGCTCTTCGGAATTGGAATCACTTGGGAATCCTTAAACATTTTGTTAAGGTCTTCCAACTTGATAGTCATGTGATGCTTTGTACCCTTAGCCTTTGCCATACGGTTTTTTTGTTTTTGTTATTTGTTTTTAAAGTGACCACTTGCGTGATCTGTTTGGAGTATGGTGCCTGACAACCTCTGGTCAACCACATTTCTGACATTTTTTTGGAATATTTGGTCGTAAAAAATAATTTTATGCTTGGCACGATTTTTGAGTCGTGGTTTGGCACGATTATTGCCCACTGTAATCGTCAAGAATAATACAAATAATATATCCAACAACAATAAGGAAAGCTATGAAGCCGTAAAAGTTATCCATTTTATTTATTTGTTACTTTAAGTTTATCCATTTCTTTACGAATAGTTTTAAGAACATTAAATTCTATTTGTCGAATTCTTTCTTTGGTTAAATTAAATTCAACTCCTATGGTCGATAGGTCTGTCTCTTGCTCTCCATTCAAGCCAAATCTTTTATTAATCACTGCTCTTTCTCTCAAAGGCAAAGTCGAAATAATTTTTAAAATAATATCCGATATTTGTTTCTCATTTAAAGTATTAGCTGGATTCGGGGCTTTCTCATCAAGTATCTCAGCGTTCTTTTTGCCTGATTCTGTTTCTAAACTGCAATCAAGAGAAACAATTTTGGATTCTGCCATTTCCAAATACATTTCTGCATTATGAGCGTCTAAATTAAATTCTTTTTGAACTAATTCGCTGCTTGGTTTAACTCCATGAATAAAAAAATATTCATCATAGAATTTTTTAACTTTGTTAGCGTGATAACGAGTTATAGACGAAATCTTGAACTGAGAAAAATAATTATTCTTAGTTATAAATTTAATCATCCTACTACGAATTTCTAAATTAGCATAAGTAATTAATTTAGTGCCAAGATCTGGATTGTATTTGTCGATATAATCTAACAAGGCCATGTTGCCCTCAGATATTAAATCACAAATCTTTATAGGATCAGAAGTATATTCAAAAGCTACCTTTACTACATACATTAAGTTAGATCTAATAACTTTATCTTGTGCATCTTCCCAACCTTCTTGTTTACTTTGATAAACTCTAATTAATCTTTTCTCCTCATCAGGATCTAAGATTTGGTTTTTTATTTCTGATATATATGTTTCGTAGGTGCGGTTCATCATGCTCCCTATAAATAGAGGTAATCGTTCTGGAATTTGGTACAAAAAGAGGGGAGAGGTTTTATCCTCTCCCCATTATTTAAATCAATTAAGATTTTTTAGAAAAGCGACCTTTAGAGTCTCTTGTGAATTGTTTTGTATGGTCACCTAATTTAATAGAAACCACAACATCATCTTCTTCGTCCTGCCAATCGTCATCCTCCCAATCTTTTAAAGAAGATTTACTCGTTTCACTTTGATGATTGGTTAAATTGTACGGTTCTTCTGCATGAGCGTAGACTGCTGGCAGAGCACCCAGATAACGGCTAATCACTTTATACCTACAAGTCCTGAGCTTCTGACAATCACAGTCTGAAGGAATTGAAACAACATCAGCAGGATCAATTTCTACAATTACCCTGATTGCGTTCTCTCCGCCAAACTGAGCAGCGTATTCAAGAGATCCAGCATGGAAACCATAACTGCAACCATGCTGATAATTATCATCCACAAGATTCCGTTTCATTTCCAAAACAGAACCTATCGTATTCAAAAAAGAACCAGAATGATGGTCTGTCCAATCTGGCCTGATGCTCTTGTAGGCTAAAAAAGTTCCATTTTCTGTAATGGGTAAATTTTTATGAGTAAGAAAGTTATACAACTCATTAATAGCTCTTCGAGAGGGGTTAGCTAACAGTCTTTCGAGGAATTTAACAAGCGGTTCATGGGGTAGGTTATGCTCCATGAACGAAATAATCTTTTCTGTGACAACATTGTGAATTACTTCTCCTGCAAAATACACAACGCCATCAACCACTTGAACTGTGCCGCCTGTAAACTTTTCAAAAGCTGCTTGGGTCTCTAGATACTTCTTCAAAGACTCATAATCTTTTTCTTTAAGAGCTACAATGCACATTTTCCAAGCAGGAGAACTGCTGGTAATGGTTTTAGTTTTCCCCTCATATACAACAGTCAGGGATTTTTCAGTCAGAATAAATGCGGGATTCATGGGTAAGCAGTGTGGTTTATGGTTTAGCAAGAGTCAAACTTTTTTCTTCCATCAGGATGTATTTTTTCAAAATTTCAGGTGTAGACAATCCGTTTAGGTAAAAATCTGTTATCTTTAAAATATTATATCTCTCAAAAATATCATGGATTCCTTGGTGCGGATCATAGCTTGGTTTTGCTTCAGTGACTAGGTCTAGCACCTTGGCTCCTCTAAATACCGAAATGATAGAGTTTTCATTTGGTATAATCATTGAGTTAGTTCTTGATATAAAATTAATCAAAGGTGCTGTAATAAACAATTCTTTGATTGCATTATACTGAATTCCATGGTCTTTTCTAAATTCGTCTATTTTAATATGATCACAAATCTTTTGTTTTTGATCTGTCCAATTTTTAGCTATGTAATCAATAATGAATTGCTCAAGAGATTTCCATTTGGGATTATCTTTAATTTTCTCTATTGTCTCTGATTTAAAACAGACGATTTCAGGATAGTCAATGTAAAAATCTCTATGGGTTTCCGTAAGTAGTTTGATAAAATGTTGGGGCTCTACAAATCCCCAATCAGAAGAAGGCTGATACTTTGCTTTGCAATGAAATTTATCAATATGAATATAAACCCCGCCAGCATTCAAATCAAAAGTCTTTTGCAGAAAGCATTCACTTTTAGTTTTAATGTATTTTGATGGAGAAATAGTCAGATTAAGAACAAATGCAGCAGAAGGCAAATGCTTGATTTCTTTTTGCGCTGCTCTTACAACAGAGGAGTATGTTATTTTATTAACAGGTTCAGAAGATACATAGACTAATTCTGATTTATCAATTCCAGTTCCAGTTAAGAAACTCTCTTTTGTTTTGTCGTCATAGAATCTAACAACATAAATCTTCTTAATTTTATGAGATGCATCATAAACATAATGAGCCAGCCTGCTCATGTATTTATTTTTAGTGTCATCAATATAAAACCTAGAATTAAGAGAACACTTTACTACTGGATTCTCAAGTCTTCTTGAAATGATCCTCCCTGATCTGGGACTCTTAGTAATTTCTGAGACAAAAACATTTCTACGAAGATCGCGGGGAGCTTCAATAAAGTTATTTTGAATTGGCTGACCTTTCCAATTAGCCCCTCCAATTAAAGAATTAAATTTATAAAATCGACCTGCCATACTGGTCAGGTCATCGAACATAGCCTTGGCGTCAAACAAAGTTAAACAAGAATCGACTTTCTCAGTAAATTGTTTTGTGATTTCTTGTTGGATTTTCGCAAACCGTTTCTTGATTACGTTTTGAGTAGCTGTCGAAAACTGAAGAGACTCTCTGCTTGCGGAAACTTCCAGTTCACCAATCTGAAACTCCACAATAAAATCCGAATAAAACTCTGCTGGAAAACCATCAATAGACGAGCCATTAATTGGGTAAGCAACATTACCCATGATTGCTAAAGTAGGATTTTGAACGTATTTATTCTCACAGAGCAAAAACTCCCAGCCATCACCTGCCATTACGACTTGTTGATTAGTCCATGCCAAACTCAATTGCTCTTGGTTTATGTTTTTGATTGTAGGCTTTACTTTGAAAAACTTAAAAAAAGACTTTATATTTTCTTGGAAAGAAAAAGTATCTTTGGGTTTTACAGGAATAACAATTTCGACTCCAGTAGAATCAGATGGCTCCTCTGAGATCAGCCGGATCTCACCCTTTTTGCTTTCATCAATATAGGCATTGTATATGTAAACCTTACCTTGGTAATGGCTTTTGATTACAAAATTTTCGCCATAAGCAAAACCTGATTTAGAACCCAACCCTAACTGGCCTACCAGAAGGTTACTATGCCTCTTGGTGCTCTCTCCATAGAAAGCGTAAACTTCTTTAATCTGATCAGGTGAGAGACCAGATCCAAAATCACGCACAGAAAAATTCAAGTCAAACAGTGTAGGAGCAGTAATCTCAAATGGAATTTCTGCTTTGCCTGCTTCAACGTGAGCGTCAAAGGCGTTGCAGGAATATTCCCTGATTACAGCTAGAATCTTGTTTGAGTAAAGCTGGTTTCGCAACACATTAAAAATGTGAGCCAATCCATCTTCTTTGATTCCGAAAGAAATTCCTTCAGAACCAATGTTAGATCTTTTAACGAGAGGTTTTTTTTCCAGAACGATCATACAGGCGATAAGTAAGTGGTTTCACTGTGCGAGCCCATTGTTAGGAAGCCAAACGCAAGAGTCAAACACTTTTTCTAGATTTTTTTTTAGGCCAAAAACCTCAATAAAACCATGCTTTTAAGAGCTTTTCCTACTTTTTGCGTACCACACATCTGGTGCCAGTCTCAACGGTCATCATAGCTGCCCAGTTCCGCGCCATTCCCAAACCCTCTCTAGAAGCGGGGAATGCGCCATAATTAAATTTTTTATTTGCGGAAATTACTTGATAATAATTAAATTTTGTTTTTATCCCCGCCTTTCTTCTTTTTTTCTTTTTCATTTGAGATTAGTGTTTTGATTTCTTCTTCTAATTTATCTATGTTATTTACTTCCATGCGTCCTCTGGGAATCAAAGCAGTTAATTCTTCTACTAGTTTTTTTTGTTTCTTTAAATCTTCACCTTTTGGATTTTCGCCAAGTGAATCTAGTTGATCCATTAAGGAAATAACTTTATTTTCCCACCAAGCAATACTTTGATTAGATATATCTACTCGTTTTAGAATGTCTTCGATTTTTTGATTAGTTGTTTGCATTAATAAACTCTTTTAAAACTTTAGCTAAATGCTGAGAGTAACTAATTGAGGAAGGATCAATAGATTTATCCAGTTCTTTTAGCTTTAAATCGTCTTTGGTTGTTGAAGTAATCAATTCGTCAATAAGTTCATTTAAGACTGCTTTATTTGGCCCTGAATCACTCATTCTTCGTCTCCCTCCTCTATATCATAATCCTGATCTTCTCGTTGTCTATTTAATTTTTCAAAAATAAAATCTTCCAAAAGATCTTCAACTGTTTCTTCTAGGTATTCTTGAATTTCCAAATCAGATAAGTCTTCTGTTTCTTGAATTTTTTTGATTTTTTTTAATGTTGTTGAGCTAATTTTAATCGTCATATTTGAAAATACACTTTATTTATTTTGATTATAATACTCAGCTATTTGACTTATCCAAGATAAATCAAAATCTACAACATTTACTTTTGCTTTAGAGTGTTGTATTATTTGGTCATACACAGACAAACTTAGTTCATCTTCTAACATCGTTCCTTTTCTATTTGCCATGAATATTTCTTTTATTCCTGCTTGGATAAGAGATTGCAAACAATGATTGCAGCATTTTCCAGTTACATAAGCTCTGCCGCCGCCAGCTTCTCTAGGCAAAACTCTGCAATTTAAAATAGCATTCAACTCCGAATGAATCATAAAAGGATATTTATTTGGTCTTGAATTAGGCAAACTAGCATCATCCGCTCCTCTTATGAATGAATTGTAACCTGTGCCCAAAATGATGTTGTTATTGTCAACAATCACAGTTCCATGTTTGGTTTGCTTGTCTCTGCTTCTAGAAGAAACAATGAAAGCAAGGCCCAAAAAGTATTCATTCCAATCTGGTCGATGTAACTCCATTAGTTTTTGACAATGCATATTCTTTAGAAAAAGTCAAATTATTGTTTTAAAAAAAGTGTAATAAAATTAAATTATGATCACGATAGATTTGACCAATCAAATATCTGCGGCAAACAAAGGAAAAGCACTAAACAAACCTTTTAGAACACCCGGTGGCCCTAAAAAGTTTTCTGTTTATGTAAAGAATGATAAGGGCAATGTCGTTAAGGTGAATTTTGGTGATCCCAACATGGAAATCAAAAGAGACAATCCAGCTAGGAGAAAAAATTTCAGAGCTCGTCATAATTGTGCTAGTCCCGGCCCAAAGTGGAAAGCTCGTTATTGGTCTTGTTACCAATGGAGAGCAGGTGCTCCAGTTAAAGGAAGCGAACTTGTTGATGCAGAAGCAGAAGCTAAGAAAGGTCTTTGGTATAACATTCAAAAGAAAAAAGAAAGAATGGGTCAAAGCTATAAGCCAGCTAAACCGGGAGACAAAGACTATCCAAAAAAAGATGCTTTAAAAAAAGCTCAAGCAGGAGAAGAAGAATGGGATGGATTTACTATATACAATCAAGCTGATCTTTTAAAACTTTGGCCTGAGTTGGTTAAAGCAGAGGAAATGGAAACGGAATCAGAGGAAGACGAATTTGAAGAGTACAAGGGCGACTTTTTAGGTATGTCTATCGGCTCTTTAAGGTCGATACAGGGTCATGTTAATGCTATTTTAGCAAATCTTGAAAATCCTAACATCAAAGAAAACCTAACAGAATCATGGTTGCAAGGAAAAATAGCTGTTACAGAAGATTACATGACAATGATCCATAATTATGTAATGTTTAACCAAGAGAACGATTACGCAAATGCAAGCGAAGAATA
>Ga0194122_10003385_pt1 | contig 16355 bp, 23 predicted proteins | sample TA2MahCa10mmetaG_FD_155487 | JGI IMG/M metagenome (GOLD analysis project Ga0194122, IMG submission 155487) | Freshwater microbial communities from Lake Tanganyika, Tanzania - TA2015021 Mahale Deep Cast 10m | ecosystem: Environmental > Aquatic > Freshwater > Lake | place: Tanzania: Lake... | reverse complement strand
GCTGGCATGGTGCCCAATTCGATTGTAAAAGTGGCAATCTTAAAAAATTTCCTGCAAAAATTAACAATTTAAAATCATATAATGTATTAGTAGAGTCAGACAACCTCTTTGTAGAGGTCTAGACAAGAGAAAATCAGAGTGGGTGATATGATGTCAAGTAAAAAATCTCAAAATGAAGGCTCGTTTAATACTGCACTTGAAACGCTAAATCATATTGCATCAAATCCGTCTACTCCAAAAAACATCAGAAAAAGCATTTCAGATCTAGTAAATGAGTTAAAAAATGAACAATTTTCAATATCTGTTAGGGCAGCAAACGCAATAAGCCAGCTAGATGATATCACACAGGATCCTAACATGCCATCTTATGTGAGAGTCACTTTATGGCAAGCAGTTTCTACACTTGAGAGCATAAGGGAATAAATTTCCAAAACAATTAGGTTCTGATATTGAAAATCGAAGAATATCTCCAATCTTTGCCACAAAAGATAATTTCAGGAGATGATGTTCAGCTTCCAAGACATGCTTTTTTAGATATTTTCAAGTTTGCTAAGCTAAATGAAAATGATGTGTTTTATCATCTTGGGTGTAATGATGGTACTGGAGTCTTTATTGCAAAAGAAGTGTTTAATGTAAAAAAGTCAGTTGGCATAGACATAGCTCAACAAAAAATTACACTTGCAAAAAAAACATTACAAGAAAAAAAATTGCAAGACTGTCATTTTGTAAATGAAGACATTCTTGATTCTAAATTCGATGATGCGACTGTAGTTTTGTTTTGGTTTACAGATGAAAAGATTATTGAAAAAATGATTGAAAAATTCAAGCGATTAAAAAAAGGCTGCAAGATAATTACAATCTGGGGGCCTCTTCCAGGATTTCTTCCAGACAAGGTTAATTTTCCATATATCATAAATGAGGTTCCGTTTAGAGAGGCAGAGGATCTACAAGAGCAGATACTTGCAGTATTTGACAAAAGATGCATCGATTTTGTAACTGCTTGGGAATATGCAGAACGCTACACAAAGGCAATCAGCGTACCCCAGTCAGAAAATGACAGGTTTCTAACCATAATACAGTCCCTTGTAATTTGGATAAACGCAAAAAATCTTGGCGTTGCTTGTGGTGGAAAAATGCCGCCTGCGATAAAAAATTACATTGGAATACTACGTAACTTTTTCAATATCGAAGTTGAACATCTTTTAAAATAAGTCATATTTTTATTGCGAATTAGCCCCAGTTATTGTGTGCAGGAACGAATCAACATCAATGTATCTGCAATAGACTATGACAAGACAAGTAGGGAGATAAAATCGACTTTATCTTTGCTTGAGGAGATGGTCCATGGTGAGGACGGCTTTATCATAACAGATTCAGAATTTGCCTTTGGCTGGCACTTTTATGTTGTATGTGTAAACAAGGATCTAGTACAAAAATTGGCAGATCAGATGGGACCTGATTTTGAGAAGTTAAAGGGAAAAGGCTTGGAAAAAAAGTTCCTTACTTGGCTTACCAACAAAGTTGAGAAAAAAAACCTAAAGGTAAAACTTGCAATTAAAGAGGAAATGGAATCAAGCAAGCATGGTATTTTTTAAAAACTCAGACCTGCTTTACTCGAAAAATATACTTTAGTGGATGCCTAAAATAATGATACATTACGTATCCAACAACTGTAATCGATGCGCTTGTAACAAAATATACTACAGGATCAAACAACTACAAGTTCCCCTTTGTTAAATGGGAACTTGATACAATTACGAACCTGTTTTTCCATTTGATTTGAAGCTAGGTAAATGGCTTAAAAATGTATGGCTATTAGTAAAACAAAGGAAATTGTCAAGAAAGTTGCTAAATTTGTAAGGCCCTCGAGGTGCGGTCTAGCCAAGCTTTGTGGCGTTTTTACAACTGAAGGATTCATTGTCTTTGGTTTGTCCTTGAATTCTTGTTTTGTATGGTCAACAGAACTATTTAGCTTTTATCTAGTTCAAATCTCACAACCCGATTCATTTCATGGGGATAGTAGTTAGACGCTAGATTTTGCACAAATTAGGTTCCCCATCTATTATACAGATGATGTTCAATGTTGAATTGATCTAAACATTTGCCGACTATATGATCGATCATCTCGTATAATGATTTTGGCTTTGTATAAAACTCTGTAACTGGAGGAAGTATAACAACTCCAAGTCTTGCTAGTTTAAGCATATTATCTAGGTTTATTGCAGTGAGTGGTGTCTCCCGTGGAACCAATACCAACCGCCTTGATTCTTTTAGTGTCACTCCAGCAGTTCTAGCTACTAATGTTTCATCATAACCATTTGCTATACTTGACAAAGTCTTCATTGAGCATGGAATTATTATCATGCCGTCAGTTTTGTAAGTACCACTAGATGGCCCTGCAGCTAAATTGGAATCATCAGAATAGAGGGTAGCTAGTTTTTTTACTTCATCAATGGCAAAACTTGTTTCCATCTGAAGACATTTTTTTGCCCATTCTGTAAATATCAGATGTGTTTGTACATTGCAATCCTTGAGAACTTGAAGCATTCTGACACCGTAAATTACACCCGTACTTCCTGTAATTCCAATTACCAGTTTCATCTATTTGCTGACCTGCTTTTGAATTGATATGATTGTATTTTGTGAAATACGTTGTGTGAGCTTGCGATGCTTAGCATTGCAACCCCAACACCAACAAAATTTCTAATTGTCATGTGCAGATTTGGTTGCCTAGCTAGTAATGAGTCATGGAATACCAAGTAATAGTTATCAAATAGCCAGAAAAAAAGTGTTACCCAAGATACAACTCCTCCAATAAGATATCCCAATCGAGTTTTGTTTTTAACAAATATCATTGAGATAAAAATTGATACGAACCAAAATCCAGACAATACGAGCCAGCCTGGATTATACACATCAGGTCTGTCATCAATCCAATAGTAAGTTGAGCCCATTACAGCCATTGCTGTCAACGATACCATCAATAGCTTTTGGTTTAGGACAAAGCTTGTTCTGCTTTCTTTGATTTCTTCTGGCGGTGGATTCTTCCTCATCTCTTCTGTGGCAATGTGAATTGCTTCTCTTACAGATTTTAGACGGAGTGGAATTACTGTATTAATAGAATCGTCTTTTACTATTGTGTCGTGGACTAGACTATCAATTAGCGGCCTTGCAAGAGACGCCTTAACAGGTGTTATTAGATCAACCCAGTAGGAAGAAAGTCTTGTGGTAAGAAAAGGAATTTGGATTACAAAGAGATTTTTGTTAAGATATGCAGAATACAATCTCATCAATTCTTCATATGTGAGCCTTTCTGGCCCTCCAATATCATAAGTTTTACCTGCGGTATGTGGTTTTTCCATACACCCAATTAGGTATTCAATTACGTCATCTACAGCTATTGGTTGAGCTAATGACTTTACCCATCTGGGACAAACCATCGCTCTAAGTCGTTCAACTAGATATCGGAGCATGGCATAGGAACCACCACCTGCACCAATTATCAATGAAGCTCGAAGTTGAGTAACAGCAATACTACCAGATGCCAAAATATCCCCAACATCCTTTCTACTTTTCATGTGAGGAGATAATTCGAGGCTTTCGTTAACTAGTCCGCCAAGATAGATTATTCTTTTAACACCCGCTTTTGTTGCAGCCCGTAAAAAGTTTCGTGCTTGTGTTCTTTCCCTAGCAGCAAATTCCCTCCAATGATTCTTGTCTCCCTCCATGGAGTGTACCAAATAGTAAGCTATCTCTACTCCTTGTAGTGCGTTTTCCATCTCATCTACATTGAAGAGATCTGCTTGTATGAATTTCAGATTTTTACTATTTTCTTTTGGTCTTCTAGATAATGCCTTAACAGTATAGCCACTACTTACTAAAGTTGAAACAAGACGTGAACCAATAAACCCTGTTGCACCCGTGACCAGAATATTGTAAGGAGAAGCTTGGATGAATGTCGTTGTCTGCATATTTTGAGTCATTATCTGAGTGCCCCAAACTGTTTCCTTTTTTTGGCGCCTACTGAGAAGCCAATTATTGCGGTTATGCTTCCTAATACCGACCACAAAAGCCCCCCAAGAATTAGCGGTTCACGTATTTCAAACATTAAGGGAGCTGCTGCTAGAAATCCAACTCCTAGTCCCCCCAAACCAATTCCAGCACCGATAAGTATCTTATCCAAGAGAGTTACCTCCCAGTTTTTGTGATTTTTGTTTCATAGTGACTTTGATAATTTTCAGAGATATAAGCTAGTGATAACTTTTCTTCCTAATGCTAATTTTGTACTAGCGCTACATTTTTGTAAAATTAGCACTAGATTTTGTATTTAGCACTATTTATTAATTTAATAGTAAAATTCAATCCATGGCATACCTAAGAGCAAAGACTGTAAAGGGTGTAAAGTATCTTTACTTAGTAAAAAGCGTCTGGGATTCAAAAAAGAACACATCAAGACAAGAGACGATCAAGTACCTAGGCAGGGCAGCAGAAATAACAAAGGACGACATACCACCAGACTATAGAAACGACAAAAAAATAATTGCATATCTTTCATCCATTGATACCGTCTCCATAGCGGAAAAGGAGGAATTGCTTGCAAAGCTCAAGGGGCAACTATACAGATATCTAATAAGTGGAGATTTTGACTCGACAAAACAGATTTACGACACATATTCAACAATGTCCGGCACGCCATGCTTTTTTGAAAAAATTCTCACACCAGTAATGTATCAAATTGGAGATATGTGGGCAAAAAACCAGATAGGGATTGCAGAAGAACATGTTGCAAGCAACATTGCAAACACCCTTGTCAAGATGATAAACAGCAAATACACAGATGTTCCCACAAAAAAGAAAATCGTCATTTGTGTTCCCGAAGGCGAAGAGCACAACCTAGGCACAAATATTCTAGAGACACATCTTATCAGCATTGGGCATCGCGTGTGCAATTTGACCCCAAGTGGGCCGCATAATTCCATTGTGAGTTTTGTTGAATCTGCCAAGCCAGACTCGATACTTGTCTCAGTCACGCTAGACGACAACATAAAGTCAGCTCAAAGGCTTGTCAAAAAAATAGTAGAACGCACAGATGCTCCAATTTTTGTTGGTGGCCAGGCTCTAAAGAACGAGCAGGTACGATTCGAATGCGCCCAGATAATCAGAGATACCAACCTCAAAAACATAGCAAAACTAGTGACTAGCAAGAAATAGCCGACACGACTAAATTACTTGGATTCTGTTTCCTTGGCATAAAGAAGAAAATATGTCTGTCTAACCAAGTATGTTTTTTGGAATTTTCTGGTCAGCTCCTCCAATAACAAAAGCGCGTCATTGAGGGTGGTTGTACCCTTTCTGTATTCAAAAATCACATCAAGGATTTTGGCTTTTTCTTCAGGCATTAGCTCTTTTTTGAAATAGCCAAATATTTTTTGTAACACGTTTGCATGAAATTTTGTGGAGGGCTCGCTTTTGAGAACTTGGCCAAGCTGCAAACCATATTTTACAAAAACTGTATCCAGTGCAAGGCGTTCATGGTTTGCAACAATGTTTCCCAATATTCTGGTTCCATGTGGGCTGTGTGCCATCAGCAGGAATTTGTTAATGGAGTGAAAGTGCACTAGCTTTTCAATGTCAGGACTGGACTGAATTTCTGAGAACCCTTTTCTTACATATTCGGAGATCTGCAAGCTGGTCAGAAATACGTCGGTGTTTTTTGGCACACTCATCATAATATTAGCTGAAAATCAATATTTTAACCAGAAAAAGTTTAATGGAAAATTAGCACTAGGTTATCTGGATATTATCGTTTTTTACTAAAATTGGACAAGATTTGACATGAGGTACCAGACGTCGCTTTTCATATTTAGCAGAGACATGCGAATCGATGACAATTCTGGCCTAATTGAGGCCTGCGCGAATTCAGATATGGTAATTGCCTGTTTTATCCTAAACCCAAAACTTGCAAAAAACAACTCGTTTAGGCTCAGATTTCTGTTTGACTGCATTGATGATCTTAGGGGCGAATTTGCAAATAGAAAAGCCTGGCTGCACGTCATACTTGGAGATTATGTTGAATCAATAAAGCATCTATCCAATATTAAAAAAATTGATGCGGTATTTATCAACCAAGATTTTACTCCATTTGCCAAAAAAAGACAAAACGAAATAGGACAGTTTTGCAAACAAAACAACATAGCATTTCACCAGTACATTGATCATTTAATGTATGATCCTAATCTTGTCAAGACGAATGAAGGAAGGTCGTATACTGTCTTTTCCCAGTTTTTCAGAGCGGCCACCCAGATTCAAGTTTCCAAGCCAAGAAGCAATAATTTTAGTAATTTTTATTCAGAAAAACTTGATCAGGGGTTGAAGCAAGACTTGGATTTTTCCATTTCAATGGGCGGAGGCAGAAAAAACGCAAAAAAAATTCTAAAAAACATTGACGCTTTTGCAGACTATGCGGTAAAAAGAGACTATCCGCAATATCCCACGACCATGCTTTCTGCGCATAACAGGTTTGGTACTATCTCGATTAGGGAACTATACCATACCATATCGACTAGTTTAGGTGCAAATCACACCCTAATATCAGAAATCCACTGGAAGGAGTTCTTTGGCCACATTTTGTATCATTTTCCACATGTAACCAAAGGCGCATTCAGGCAAAAACACTCTAACATACAATGGGCAAAAAATCAGGCCCACCTAGAGGCCTGGAAGCATGGAAAAACTGGCTTCCCAATAGTTGATGCTGGCATGAGGCAGCTAAACAAGACTGGCTTTATGCACAACAGAATACGCATGATTGTTGCTTCTTTTTTGAGTAAGGACCTGCATATAGACTGGAGAGAGGGTGAACATTATTTTGCAGAAAAGCTGGTAGACTATGATCTGGCAGTAAACAACGGCAACTGGCAGTGGACGGCATCAACTGGATGCGATGCACAACCATGGTTTAGAATTTTCAATCCATGGCTGCAACAAAAAAAATTTGATCCCAATTGCATATACATTAAAAAATTTATACCAGAGCTGAAAACACTTTCCCCCGCTCAGATTCACAGTTTAGAATCAGAGTCGTTTGGTGAAAAATATCCTAGACCCATAGTTGTTCATTCAACAGAAGCAAGAATTGCGAAAGAAATGTTCTCGGTTTAGAAGACGCTACTAGACCAAAGCTAGTTTTAGGTGGTTGCTTCAGCATCATTCCATAAAATTAATTGATAAAAATTATGCGTTTTCAGGATAACTGATTCTCGAATTAAGGAATAAATTCAGAAATGTTAGTTTTTGATATTTTTAGATCAGGGAATTCTCTTTGAATAATTTTAGCCATGTGACCAAGGGAAATTTTCACTCCATCTGTTTTTTCTGGATCTGTTCCAGGATACAATCTAATGGTTGTTTTTTCCTCTTTTGCAAATATCTCAATTAGGAATTGCTGATTTTTCTCATCGATGACTACTGTGGGAACCAGTGCTACTTTTTTGTCCTTAGATAAAAAGAAATCATTTAGTTTGATTATGCACGGCTCCATTGTTACAAATGGAGCAAAATCAGCATAAAGAGTATCCAAGTGTATTGTTTTATCAAAGACGATGTGAGGCATTTTAGTTCGCTCCTGATGCTCGGTGTCTTGCTTTTGATCTCAACCTGGTACCACAGCAAGGGCAACACGCCGTATCTACTCGTAGATACAAGGAGCAAGTGGTGCATCGTTTTTGTCCCACGTCATATCTGGAACCGTTTGATGTTCGTTCCGCTTTGTAATCTATACAGAATCCTTTACATAATGAGGACATGACATCACTATTCTTGATTTTTATTTAAGCCAAGGATGATCTTTCTTTCTAGTGCCAATTAATGCGGCAAAGCAATTTGAGTTATAATAATAAAATCAACATAATAAGCATGATTCAAAACGCTAATGAGGATAAAAGTTGTCCAAAATTAATAGAATTACTATTGGACAGGATTTCAATCAGAATTCTCCAATCAATCTCTACAACACCTAAATCGATTCATTTGTAGTAAAATCAAAAAAATCATTTTTATGTTTACATACATTTTCTATATTTACAATGTTAATTTTTTTGTTCACACAAATAATTAGATAATTTTAATATTTTAGGAATACCAGAATAAAAAAACATCATTAAGATTTTACCACTAGGGAAAAAATTACTGTGCAGTTATTATTATAGAATTGTTTAGAGATATTATGTTAGAATCAAGCTATAACCGCAAACCGTTATTGGCGTCATGTCCATTTTGCAGGCAATCTACTTTGTTTACAACTCAAGTGAAGGGGAAAAATATAGTTGAAATACTAGCATGTAAGAGTTGTAAGGTTGTTTTATCAGTTGATAAACTCAAGAAAATACTCTGGTCTAATTAGTTCAATTAGTCAATTTACATTTGACTAATTATCAAACCAGAATTTTTTACAGTTATAGCACTTAATTTTCCTTCTTACAGATATATGTAATTTTCTGACTTCTATTATTCCAAAATCCATTGAGCCGCATGTTGGACATCCATCATCCCGCAGTATTTTTGATTTGAGAAATTTTGGGATTGTATTTTTTGCTGTAACCATTAAAATCACTGATTTGCATTTCCCATTCTATTTGTATAGTCATAATGAAACACTTTATTTGGAACAATTTCAAGTGCAACCTCTTTATCTGAATTATCCAAAAGAAATTTTTCTAGTTTAGGGTTTTTTTGTCCAAGATATTTTCTTATTAGTAATGAAAGAATGTTTTTTCCATCTTCAGGCTTGATATTACAAATTCCATTTCCGCGTATACCTCTATAGGGAGGCTTGTCAGAAGCTATCTCAAATCCACATGCGGGGTTTTTTTCAAGGTATTCAACAATTTTTGCATTTTTCTTTGTGGCACAGTAAATTCTTCCATCTATTATGCTGAACCAAAGCGATAGTACACATGGATAACCGTTTGTCGATATGCAACCTATTCGAATTGGGATCCTTTGTTCCTCAAGCGACATGATAATAGGAGTGGGGACCAAGTTTTGGGTTTCCGAGTTATTAGCAAGAAGATATTCCATGTTTGTGCTGATGGTTTTTTGAATATAACCTCAGTTTGGAAATCTAATAGGTTAGCACTAGGCTGATTTTTTATCATTATGCTAAATGTGTGATTAGGCATCATTAAACCTGAGCTAAAAATCAAGAAAGAACAACCTTTTTCAGCATTATAATTAAAAGAATAGCGAATTTATCAGATCAAGCCTGTGATAATTTCTAGATTAACAAATTCATCCTGATTGTCTGCAATGAAATTGGTAATTTCATTTGAATCAATTTCAATCCATTCTGATTCTCCAGCAAAGGTCAAAAAGTCCTCTACGTGCTTTTTAGAGCCAGTAAATGAAACTAGGATTTTCTCGCCAATTTTTTCCCTAGATGATGGCAATAGTATTGCCTTGCCATATCTGCCCTCGTGCTGAATGTTAATGGTGTATTCGTTTCCTAATAGTTCTGCCTTGCCGACAAAATAGCTCTCCTGAATGTCCAGTCTTTTGATTTTCAGAGAATATTTCATGGTACTATTGAATTTTTTTGGGTTATAGGTTACAATTATACATATCCAATGTCAGCACTAGAGTCCGATTTTAACACCACTTAAATTCAAACTAGATGCAATAGATTTATGCAAGGAGAGTTTGACCCAAAGTTTGCTTACGTAGCAGACGATAGTATGGATTTGGTAGTCAAGATTGCCAAATTTCTAGGCAGACAGTACACGTCATTATTAGAATCAATTAGGCGCTCTATTTCAGAATCTGAATAGAGAGAATTTATCCAGATGTCAAATGTTCAATTATTTTCGGATAGCAAAGAAAAGAGCTTTGTGCTGCAGAGTCCGTGCCAATACCATAGCTAATAGTTGAATCGCCGACAAAAAACAATCCGGTCACATTTGTCTGGTGTGGGAATTTTTGCTTCCATACTAGTCCTGGCTCTTTGACTACAGATTCTACTAGATTCCATGCCATAGAGCGCTCCCAGATTAGAGATTTTGTAAAGTTTGGATATATTTGTGAGATTTCATCTTTCATTTTTTCTGTGAGTTCTTTGATTTTTTGTGGATTCTTAGTGTCTTCAGATGGAACTGGTGCTCCTGCCATGATAAGATATTCTCCTTTGGGTGAGACAGCACTTGCGATATTTGTTACAAAAAATATTCCTTTTGTCATGTAATCACCAACTGGAAAGACTAGCTGTCGAGTATCAAGCCTATCAGAGCAGCAAAAATGCGCTTCAATTACGGATGTTGTTTTTTCTAGTCTTTTTGCCATTGAATGCAATGACTGGTCCAGTAAATTTGGCTCAAAGAGCTCCTTTATTGCCAGATATGCAGGATTTGTAACTACAACACAGTCAGAGTTCACATTAGTTCCATCTTCTAGAATAATTCCTTCTGCCTTGGTATTTTGGATTTTGACCTGCTTTACTGATTTGCCTAGAAAAATTTTGCCGCCGTTGCTGGTGATATAATTAGCGACTAGCTTGCATATGGTATCGTATCCTCCTTGTGCAAGATATGCAAGCTCGCTAGTTCCTCCTTTGAACGGATTAGCCCTGATGATCATTCTCATAAATTCACCGAGTGCGACATGCTCTGGGCTGTCTGCAAATGCAAGAATGCAGACTGCATCAAAAAATGCCCTAGTTTTTCTGTCAAGCTTGTCAATTATTTGCATCATTGATGTATTGTCAAATTTCTCTGATTTTTCTACAGATGCGAAGGCCATTGGCAGCATTACTTTCAATAAAGAAATTCTTCCAGATAATGGTAAAAGCGAGAATTTTAAAATGTCTGTAATTCCCTTTGGATATTTATGATATTTCTTGTTTTCATAAAACGCAATATCATTTACTTTGGCAAGCTTTAGATCATTTACAATCCCAATTTCTTCTAGCAGTTTGTATACGGCCGAAGTCTTGTAAAATGGCATTATGTGAAATCCGTTATCTAGTATGTGGTTTTTGTATATTGAAGACTTGGTTCTACCTCCTACAAAGCTGGATTTTTCATAAATAGAGACATCAAATCCTTTTTTGACTAAAAGAGCGCCCATGCAAAGGCCTGATATTCCGCTGCCGATTATTGATACTGATTTATTCATATCTGATTTTGCTGAGTTTTTATATTTAAAATGAGTTTGGTTTAGTTAATACTTTGAAAGTAATTTTTGCAACTTTTATAATTTTACAATTGATTGACTGTTAATTATCTAAAAATTTTGTTCATCAGATGACTCAAAAATTATCGGGATTTGGTTTCCTTGACTATCCCATGCAAAAATGTCAGTATCATTCTCATATGGGGATTGCACAATTATTGACACCAGCCCAAAAAAATTGTGCAGGTCCGTAATAGATGGCTCTGCTGAGCCGCTTGGATGTGAGTGAGCGGTTCCCACATATGCCAAGTCTAGTGGTAAGAATGATTGTGGAAAGCCAGCAAACGTCTGGTCGCTGTAGGAAAACGGCGGAATTGAAAGCCCGTCTATTGTGATTAGACCCTTTTTGGACTTGCCCTTGAGAATCAAAATTGCTTCGTATGGGTGCTTCATTTTACAATATGACAAAATGCTGTCGTGCACTTCTTTTTTCAAAAATACCTTACGCTCTGGCTTGGCACCCATTACTGCGTCAGCTCGCCTTTTATTCCAAGTCTTTCCAGGGAGGATTTTAGGTCTTGGAATAGTTTTTGCCTTTGTGAGGATTTTTGTTCCAGCTCGGATTGGAGGTTTTTTATTTTAACTCGGGATAATTTTTCGTCCTAGTGCCAATTTGCAGAATGAAGATATTAGCACTAGATGAGAATCTTGCCACTGGTTTATATAATAAAATTGCAAAACTCGTTCAATGAAACAACACTTGACGCAAAATAACGCAATCAAACTTGTAGCTCTAGTAATTGCAGCTAGTCTGATTCTTAGTGTTACACTATCTACTAGTGCATTTGCTGAAGTAAAGAAAGACGAGAAAAAAGACGCAAAGAAAGATTCCAAAAAGGATCCAATGCAAGAAAAGCTAGCAACCTGCAAAGCAAAGAAAACACAGCGAGAGCAATATGAGTGTGAAAAAGCACTCAAGGCAAGCTCTGGGAATGCAGAATTCAAGGCAAAGGCAACTAAGAAATTGATCGGCCCAATTGCATTCTATTATGCGGGAGCAACAGTAGAAAAAGTCGGTAGCCAACACATTGTGAATCTCAAGTTCCTAGTAGAGAACACTGATCCAAAGAAAAACATCACTCTGTTTTGTACAGGTCCTGCTGTGTGCAACTATGACGTATCAGACGGCAAAACCACATACAAGTACGCGTCACAAGACTTTACCAACGGTCAAATTGTGCTAAAGCCAGGTGCATCTCGAATATTCAACATGCTCTTCGGTCCGGCAATTGGATATGGAAGCTATGTAGATTTCAAGTTTGACCCAAAAAAGCAGTATATGTTTAACGTCAGAGAGCCATGGGGTTCTGGAAGCATTCCACTGAACCTGAAATAACTTTTTGTAAATTGCCTTACTTTTTTTTAGATTACTTTGCCTTTCCAATTATAAATTGTGCAATTAGTTTGATTTCCTCAGGTTTTGCAAAAATCAGGCACAAATTTGACAAAATTTTCCCAAGAAAATTATGTAGGCCCTCGAGGGGACGCTTATCCGTGGTTTCGGTCACTTTCACTACTGAAGGCTTCTTTGTTCTTGTTTTGTCCTTCAATTCTTGGGTTTTGTATGGTCGACAGAATTATTTAGCTTTCGCTAAATGGGTCCAAAGGTTCGCGCCGGTACGTAATAGATGGGAACCGATCAGAAACAGGCAGAGAGTGCCATCGGTGGGCTTAGAATACACCTATCCAGATTTTTTCATCAAGTTGATAACATGCAGCCCGAAATGCTGCTTAGTTCCTGAAGTGTATGCTCGCCGGATAATCTGGTGTCCCCATGTATCCATGTCGGATAGCCATCTATGCCCTTTTTCGTGCAAAGCTGGGGATTGGCATCATTGCCTTTTGGATCACACTCCACATATTTCACGTATTTGAATGACTGTCCAAACATCTGCTTCTGGTTGGCGCAATGCGGACACCAGTAAGCACCATACATGGTCACATCTTTGTCAGAAAGACATTTTGCGAACTTGTCATACTTTCCTTCCGTTGGAGTCATGTATGCATTCAGACCAAAACCAATGATTAGCACTGTAACTGCTATGATGACGTAGCGGACCTTAATCCTCATGATTATTTATCGGGTGATGTTGTTAAATTATTAATGGTACACAAACTAAAGGCGATTCAGATCCTGTGTTTCGCCGGCATTGTGATGCTGAGTTATCTGCTGGTCCTTCATTACGTAAAGACTCCGTCCATATGCAACATCAATGAGACCTTCAACTGCGAGGTGGCAAACAAGAGCGTTTATGCCGAATTTTACGGTGTGCCCCTGTCGGCCATAGGCATCGGGCATTTCATTGTAGTTTTAGCTCTTTCAAAATTCAAGTCAAGGTTCCTGCCGCACATTTTCTTGCTGTCAGCTGCGGCCGTGCCGCCCTGCATCTATCTAACGTATGTTCAGATATACATATTGGGTTCCATATGCCTATTTTGTGAGATGACAAAGATGGTGATTTATTCCATACTGGCAATATCGCTTTATGAATCTAGAAAACTCAAACTTCTTCAATTCGAATTTTAGAAACTGAAAATAACCGACCGCACACATGAATCAAGTTACAATAGTCATGACTCATTACCTAACATCTACAGATAATTGGTTAATAGAGAACATCAAAACCAAGTTTGAGATTTTGACTCCCGTTTAAGTATATACAACCGAACAAGAACTACAACATCATAACAATCAACATGTGTGAATATTGTCTAATAAAATTTGCATCGGCAGAAGAATTTAAAAATCACATAATCTCTAATCACACAAAAAATTACAATATAGATAATGTTGATTCAGATAAAATTAACTCAGAAAAGATCAAACCGCAGATAAAAGCTTCAAAACCTAGAAACCTTAAACAATCTCCAACTTTTAAAGGAATTTTAATAGGTATTGGTTTAGTCATAATACTCTTTTCATTTTCTTTTTTATATTTTTCAATTGTTTCAGAGAATGTGTTTGTTATGGCCAACGACGGTATGGAGCCTGCAATAAAAAAAGATCAACTAATACACTATACGAAAATTCCGTTTGCAGATTTACAAAAAAACGACATCATTGTTTATGTTGATCCTGCTGGACAAGTAGGTGCAAAAGTTAGTAGAGTAATAGATGTTATAGAAGATGATCCAGAAGCAGTTCTTGTCAAAAGTGATAATTCACAATATGTCCCCTTTAAATTGATTGAAAACATCTACATTGGAAAGGTAACAGAAATTTCGGATGGATTTGATTTCGTTATATTTAGAAATTCAATATTACTTCTTTTTATTCCTGCTTTTGTAATTCCAATTGTAGTTATGAAATTAAAAAATAGAAAAATGAAAGCAGATCAATGAAACTACCATGATAAAAAAATGTTCTAATGCATAATTGTTACTTCAAAAAGCACTAGTAAGAGCAGTTAAAAAACTAGACGAAGAGCTTGCAGAATATCAAAAAAGCAAAAATCCTGAAGAGCTAGCAGATATTATCGAAGTAATTATTGCAATTGCAAAACTAAGGGGTACCAGTCAGAAAAAACTAGAGCAAATTAGATTAAAAAAACTAAAGGCAAGGGGAGGATTTACAAAAAACCTATTTCTAATTAGTACTAGGGATAATTCCAGATGAGTAATCTTATTTGTGCAGTTCGTGAAAAACGCTCGGATAATTATGCGCGATTTTCTTTAACATTTCTACTACTCCCTTACGAAATTCCTCGTCTTTTTCGTCTTTTTCTTTCATAGATTTGGTTAATTGATTTAATTTATCACGCATTGTCATTAGTTCTTCGGTTTTTTCCTTGACTCGTTTTCTGACTTTGTCCAAGCACGTATTCTTTCTAGAAAATGTTTTTTTAGTTATAAAAAAATTAAAGATGTGGAAATTTACGTCAAGGAACATGATGATTTTAAAAAAATACAACGAAATGGTTTTACCAAAATTAATAAAGAAAAAGGAAAGAATAAGATTAGTCAGCACGAATCAATTCTTCAGGAACTGCTCTTTAAAAATCCCCAAATAATATCGGAGACTATAGGAATTACCCAGTTCATTCCTCTTCTAAGAGAATTTAACATAAAAAATCATGGTAGAATAGATATTCTTGCAACTGATGATGAGGGACATATTTACATCATCGAGTGCAAATTAAGCAATAATCCAGATGGAAAAAGTATAAGAGGCCAACTAACAGATTACATTGCAGGTATTTGGTCACAATGTAACAAAACCAAAAATAAAGATGAAAAGAAATTTGGCGAGTTCTGGAAGTATTTATGTGATGAGATAAAAACCAGCAAATTCGGTAAAAAGGAAAAACTTGAAGATATTTTAAATAAAAAACAAAAGTCCAACAGTGCTGATGACATTAAAAAAAACATGCAATTTAATTTCAGGGATAATAACATGATAGGGATTTTTGCAGTAGACGAAGCTACATCCAGTATAAAGGAGAGAGTAGATTATCACAATTCCGATAATTCTAAAAAAAAATGTCCCTTATTAGTTTTAGAAATTCAAAAACATCTTCATAAGAAAAAGGAAATCATCTCAGTCCAATCATATCCAGATAATTTCCAAGAAATTTCTGGAATTATCCAGAAAAGCTATGACAGGACTACTAATGATTATGAAACTTGGTTAAAAAAATTACAACAGGAAAATCCTCCACGACAAAAAAAGATAATTAATTTTGTTAATGATTTAAAAAAGATGACGGAAAATAACAAGGGACATATGCTTTGGGGTTCAGGAATAAAAACGCCATCTGCGTTGCCGAGATTTCATGACTTTCCCGACCGTTCACCAATAAGGATACATTCATCCGGTAAATGCACGTTTCAGTATGGGATGATGATGGGAGTTCACGAATATCAAAATGCAACTTTAAAATTTAAGAAAAGAATAAAAGAAATTCAAGGATTTGATGTGGGGGATAGGCCAAGACAACCATTACCTATTGAACCTGAAATATGGATCCCTCACGCTAAAGAGATATTAGAAAGTCTTGAAGTTTTTACGTGTAAAGAATTTTCAGATAATTGAACCAATTTCAAGTGAGATATATGAGCAATTAAAGCGGTGAAGTAATCTTTGACAAGTCTTACGTTCTATGGAGGAGTGAATGAAATTGGTCAACAAAGAGCGA
>Ga0194122_10003384_pt1 | contig 16359 bp, 9 predicted proteins | sample TA2MahCa10mmetaG_FD_155487 | JGI IMG/M metagenome (GOLD analysis project Ga0194122, IMG submission 155487) | Freshwater microbial communities from Lake Tanganyika, Tanzania - TA2015021 Mahale Deep Cast 10m | ecosystem: Environmental > Aquatic > Freshwater > Lake | place: Tanzania: Lake... | reverse complement strand
TTATTGAAAATGATTATACTGGATCTAATATTATTCAGGCAAAAAAAGGAAATGCTACTTCTGGATCAGAAGATCGTCTCATTCCTATTTCTGGAGATAATACTGTAGTTGTTGACCAAAGATACTACGTTGAGCTTCGTAGACCATCGATTGCTCGTGCTGGTAACCATACGTTTGAATACCTTGGTTTCGGTCCTGGTAACTACTCTACAGGTCTCCCTGCCCGCCAGGAAGTCGTCCTAACACCAGATCAGGACTTCTATGCCCAAGCGAAGAAACAAGACGCTGGTATCGTCTTCTACACGGGTATTAACTCTCAAGGTGATCTTTATATTGGTAATAGAAGAATTAATGCTATTACTGGTGAAGAAACCTTTATTGATAAGGCAAGCTTACAAGACGATGGAGATAAAAATGATGTTATTGGTGGTTTAGTTACTACTTTTGATACTCCTGTAACGTTTAACCAAAATATAACTGTTGTTGGTGGAGATGGAACACTCGTATCTACATTCGAATCACCAGTACTAGTTTCTGTACAAAATGTAGATCTAAAAAATCAAGAAGAATCATTAATCATTCGTTCTAATGTAGATGCAAGCTTTGTTAAATCTCTTGGTAATGGTTTAAGTGTAACTATTCCGCAGGATTCAGCAAATCTCAATAGAATATCATTTATTCCTGCAACGAGCGGCGATATTCGTATTGGTAAGAATAGAATTCAATCTGCTATCTTTGGACTCAATCCAAGAGGTAACGGTCAACCATACATGATTCAAACTCATACCGTTGCTACTATTCCATCAAACATTACTCCAAATCAAACTGGATTAATTTCTGCTGGTGGAACAGCAATTGATTTATCTCAAAATGTAAATTACGGTGGCGTACTACCAACGACTGGAGATATTCTTCTCAAAGGAGCAGAAGTTGGAAAATCTGGATCTCTTGGGTGGATTAATGCTAACTTCTATCAAGTAATTTCTAAAGATGACATCTTTACAATTACATTTGATGGTAGTAATGTAGTCAAACTAACATTCAAGAGTTCTTCAACTGGGTTGGATCTTTCAAACTCACAGATAGGTATTAATTCTGGATCACAAATTAGAGTCAAAAATTACAACTTAAATCCACTATTAAATCTTACTTGGCTTGTATATAATAAACCTGGAGATGTATTCAAAACAACCAACAATTATGTTCATTTCCAAGTTGCTGATCCAATTGCTGGTGCTACACTGCCTTGGATAGATGTTTGGAATGGAGCTCCTGCAGCAGCTAAACCAACTATCGAATTCTCTAATTCAAGTTGGAAGGAAGTTGGAGTTCTTGGAGCAGAAGTTATCAGAACAGAGACAGAGACGATTGGTAACTATAAGTTAGGCATCAACACTGTTGCACGTTCACCACATGATGCACATCAAAATGCATTTGTTGATTATGCTACAACTGATCCTCGTGCTAACCTTGATGTTGTTGGTAAAGCATATATCAGCGGTAAAACATTATCTGTCTCGTCTACGGGTTACCTTGCCAATCCTACTCCATCAGCTAGAACATTCAATGCTGTTTCTGATGCATTTGTAGTTGGAGGAGACAGTCTTACCCCAACAAACTATAGCACTCTCAGAGTTGATACAAATACTGTTGCTATTACTGAAGCTTCACGAGGTAATAACCTTGGAAGAGTTGGTATCAATACAGATCAAACAGTTACTAATAAGCAACTCAACAGAGCACTTGTTGTAGTTGGTGATTCTAGATTCACTGAAGATGCTAGATTCCAAAGAGATATTGAAGTCTATACTGATGGTGGAACTGACACTGGTGAAATAAGAACTGGCATAACAACTGGTAATTTCAATCTACTTAATGGATCTACAACTACCCAGTTTACTGGTCAATTATCAATTACTGCTGGTGTTCTAAGCAAAGCAAATTCTAAGGGACTTAGACTTGGTAATAATCTTGCTTATATTGAAATAGGTGACACATATACTGATGATCAGTTTATCTTCATCGGTAATAATTCAGATCACTCCAATATTCTTATCGGTGATATTTCTGATGCTGCTGATAATATTTCGAAAATCTCAATTGGTGGTGCCTATGGTAATAATTCTTCAAACTCCTTTACAACGTTTGGAACTAGAAGAGTAAACTTTGCTGGTGATGTAATATTTGGTGCTAACAAAATACTTGGTGGAGATAAAACTAACTCAGAAATGATTGTAACAATCGGATCTGAAGCTGGTATCGTCAAGTTCTTTACGGGTGGCACACAAACTCTTGACTTTGCTACAAATGCATCAGAGATCAACCTTGGTGGTCAAGGTGGTGTTACTAAGATTAGAAACAACCTTGTAGTAGATTCTAGCTCAAGATTCAATTCTAATATTGTTCTTTGTGGTGGTTTTGCATCGTTCTCCTTTGCTGGAAATAGAGCACAACTTGGATCTGCAATTTCTCCACATACTTCTGGTATTCTTGGTGCTACAACATATAATCCTAATATTGACCTTGTAAATGTTTTTGTAATTACTGTAGCCAATCAGAATGCTCCAACTCAGGCAGAACTAACTGCTGGATTCAACAGAATTGACACCGCTGGTGCTGGTGTATGGGGTGGAAATTCTGGCACTTCTAATTTCCAAGCAGCAATTCCTGGTGCTGGTCCTGAAGGAGCAACTTTACCTGCTATTACTATTGTTGATGAGTATTATATTCCACTCAAGCATAAGCCAACTCCATACTTCCAAGCAGGGGATTATATCCTAATTGATACACCAGTTACTGGATCTACACATCCTGAAATTGTAAGAGTTACTGAAGACGGATTACAAGGTGCTGAAACTGCACCATACTATCTCAAGGTTCGTCGTCAACCACTTGGTAAATTTACAGCACTCAAGACAAATCACCCAGATACAACAAATATCTGGAAGTGTAATATTGCTTTTGATGCAACTTGGATCACTCAAGCAGTTGATGGTTCTGGATCACAAGATAACTTCTATCTATCTGAATTTGGTGGATCTCTAACAACAAATGATTATGTAATTGTTGATAGAAGTATCACAACCAGCACAATTAGATCAAGCAGCGGAACAACCAGAACACTTGTTCTTTCTACCGCTCATACTCTTGAAACTGGAAATATTGTTACAATTTCTGGATTTAGTAATACTGCATATAATGCAACAAACGTTGCAATTACAAAGGTTGATGCATTCACAATTAGCTATACTGGAACTGGTTCACTCACCGAATCTCCTACTGCTGATACCAGCGGCACTGTAACTTCTGGTGAAGTTATCAAAGTTGCAAGTCTTGTCAATCCAGTTCCTAAAAAACTGATGATCAAGAATGGTTGTGACACCATTAGTGAAACAACAGTATTTGAAGTTGATTCTGTAACTGGAAATATTACATCTGGAATTCCTGGAACCAATTCTGTTACAGTAATAAACGGATCTCTAACACTTACAGGTTCTTGTGGATCATCTACTGGTGCATATCCAAGTCCAAATCCTGCAACAGATAGTCACTTAACACTCAAGAATCCATATGGAACATCATTTGATGTCAACGTATGTAATGGTGATGTTACGATTGGAACAACTGTTGGGTCTGTGTTTGCTATTGGTGGATACTGGAGTGGCACACCTGTTGCACATAACACAACAACCAGTGTTGTTCAATCTTACAGATTTGATAAGTTTACTCTAAATGCTGGTGGACCTGTAACCACAGTTTCAGCTGGATTTACTGTTGACGATTTTGATATTCCAGTTGCAAGTATTACTCCATTTGCAAAAGGAGATCTTCTACTTATCTACAATGGTTCTACTCAAGCAGAAATCGTTATCGTTACTGCTGTTCCTTTTACGACTAATAACCAAGGATATCTACCAACAATTTATAATGCTGAATATCCTGCGGGAACATACCCAAATGGTGGTAGAGGAGCTGAAGGAACAACCAAGAAAAACTGGTCTGCTGGTGCAACAGTAGTCAAACTCAGGAAGTATAATAATACTACAACTCTTGTTGAAGCAATTCCTGCAACAGGAAGAGTTGCTGCTGTTGCTCCAACTGGTTCTGGATTAATAAATAGCAATCCAAATAGAATTGTTGTCAAACTTGCCGATTCTAGAATCATCTCTAATAAGCTTGACACAGCACACTTCTTCAAGATTACAACTGGATCTTCAGTTGAATTCTTCTATGCTGATAGTATTGACGGCAACAACTCTTCCTATGGAGTTCGTCTTGCTAAGTCAACTCAAGCAATATCTCAAGCACCAACTGGTACATTTACTGCATACTTTGGCGGCGGAACTACTACAATCAACGATGCTGTTGAGATTTATAGTGGTGAACTCAGAATGTACGGTTCTGATGGAGAAACACTCATCTTCAACGTTGCAAACGATGATGACCACGTAGCTGACGGTGCAATTCTAGATCCTAAGACCAATAAGGGTGGCATGTATCTCAAAGGTCATATCTTTGCTGATGGTGATTTAGTTCTAAGATCTGATTATTGCGAATCCTGGGGTGCTTGCAATACTACCGTAAACTTCAAGGCATTTGGAGATACTGGTAATCTTGAAATGGGTCAAAAACTCTATGTAAAAGGTAAAATAGTACAAACATCTACTGGTGATGCTTCAACTCCTGTTTTACATATTGATAACCTAGGTGGTGCTGGAACTAACGGAACTGTAGGACCAAGAGATTTCATCATTTATCAAGATGGTTCTATTGATTCATTCGGCATTAAACGTTACTTCACAAGAAACGGTGGACGTAGATACACTTATGTTGAGCAATCACTTACTGGAATCGGTCAAACTGTTGCTAACCCACTACAACCAAATAATAACTATATCTTGAATAATCCATCTGGAACTAATATGGTTCTTTATCTACCAGATTATGCTGAAACTGGTGATGTTATCAGATTTATTGAATGTAGCGGCAATCTAACCTATGATACAAGTCTCGTACTCAGAGCAATTAAGATCAACAATCAAGCAACTGCAATTCAAGGTGATACATCTGGTAGCAAGATTCAAGCAGGAACTGGTCAACTTACAACTGCTTGGGATAGTGGTGAACTTATTGTTCAAACCAGAAATGCTTCATTCGGACTCGTTTTTGTTGGTCCAACTGATGCTGCTGGTGATCCAAACGCACAATCAATTCCTTCTAACCTCCGTGGTTGGTGGCTCATGGAACTCTGATACACATGGCACAATACTACAATTCTATCAAAACAATGAAAACCGCCAAGGTCGGCACAATTATGCCGTGGTGTGGCGATGGATTCAGCGGATTTGGTGCTGGTAATGTACCAAAAGGTTGGGAACTTTGTGATGGAGAATCAAGAGATGCTTCACAGTATCCTTTATTGGTTTCTATTTTGGGAACTACTTATGGTGGATCTATAAGTGGCACATTTCCAAACTATACTGGAACTTTTAATGTTCCAGATATTACTAACAGATTGATGATTGATTTAGAAAAGGAACATTTGAATTCTGCTGAATTTCAATATGGTCAAGGTGACGTTTTGAATACGGTTATTGATAATGCGGGGACAAAATTTGGATCTCTAATTTCTGATTTTGGCACAACCGAAGTTATCAAAACAATTTGGTCTGCTAATTCTGATATTGATTTTACTTTGAAAGCTGGGTTAACTCTTTCGGGTAAATATACTGGTCTTGCAATTAGTGACCCAGATTTTCAAACGTCAGTTACTACAATGAATAGAAAACTTGGTATCAATCATACTCCAGCACACCCGCATTCAGATAATATTCAAACAGCATCTGCTAGTTTTATTGGACCAGCAGTGTTTACTTCTGCACAAGTTCAAGCCTCAGGCAATACTCCACACCCTAATTGCAATGCTGTAGTTTCAAAAAATCATACATGCGACCTCCTTCCTAGCGCAAACCAAGCACCATCTTGGCAGCAAGGAAGAACTCTTTGTGCATATTATGGAGATGAGCAATACGAGCATACTATACCTTTGATGGACAGATTCCAAGATTTTGTAAATGATCCTGGTAAAGATTATTGGAGCAAGGTTCCTGCAACTGATTGGTTCTCAGGAACGACACCAACAAGAAATAGTCCACAAGCTCCAAGTCAAAATTATAATTTTGTTGACACAAAAGGATTCTCAACTACTTTTCCTGCAACACCCGTGAAAACTCATGCAATTCCAGCGTGGACTGGATTGATTCCAAAACCACAATTGTTTGGTGGAAGAAGAAATTTTTATGGATTTGGAACAGGATCAACATATCAAGGAGTTACTGATAACCCAGAAGATGCAACAAAATGGTTTACTGTTAGTAATGTGAATGTTGGAAATGCATCTACAGAATTTGCATTACCTGCGGGAACTAACATTAAAACAACAGTAACAGAAAGTGGAGTTACATTTTATAAGTATGATAAAATTAGACCATATAAATTGGTCGATGGAGCACCATTTGCAAAAGGAACTTATATTACTGAAATAACAAGAAGTGGAACAAGTGATGCAAATTATATTTACACTATCAAATTAAGTCTTCCAACAATTACAGCTGCAACTGGAACTACTGTGACTTTCAAAGAAGGAACTTTTGGAACAACGATGAGTACTAGTGGTGATAATAATCCAGATAGCACATCTTACATTTCACATAATCATGGATCATTCGATATACAAATGTCAAGAGGATCACTCAATCCTCCCGCAACACATCCAGTTCCAAGTATCAGTATTGGATCTGTAAGTCCAGACAACTTAAACGATGCTCTAAATATTATTGTTGATACTTCTCAACCAGCAATGAATGTTGTTTATCTTATCAAGGCATACTGATGGCAAAACTATATTCTTCAGAACGAGCAAAATATGGTAACTTGACAGGACAAATTATTATTTGGCCTGTTAAATTATCATCAACTGATATCAAAAGTACAGCAAATAAAGCTCTATTGCCTTCTGGATATCTTAGATGTGATGGAACAATTTATAATGTTGTTGATTATCCAAGATTGGCAGCAGTTTGCGGGATTGGATTGACTGGAAAATTTGTTCGAAGAGATATTGATGGAAAGCCATTACAATCGCTTACGGATGAACAATTTGTTGTTCCAGATCTTGGATCAAAATATCCAAAACCAACAACTGGACCTGATGCTGGTCAGTATAAATCTATAAGAGTAGTTACACAATCTGGAATAGAAAAAAGCAGATCTGGCGTTGGTATTGAAGCAACAAGTACATTAGGAACTTCAATTAAGTTATCTTATAGCGGAACTTTTACTATTCCTAGTCAGATAATTGATCTAAAAGGTAAACCAGCTTGGACATGGGGCACACAATCTGGAAAACAAACAGATTCAGAAGTTGTTGATGCACAAGGAATACATGGACATATGCACTTCGGTTCATTCAAAAGAACTAGAATCAAATCATCAAGTGCAGAAGTAGACAAAAGTGCGCCAAATTCTTTTCTTGATCCAAAAGGTATTGGTCAAGTTTCATATTGGAATGCTTCTACTGTTCCAATTGGTGGTTGGTTAAATGCTACAAAAGCACCAGGATGTAATTATCCTGGTAGTGGTCAACCTCCTTGTAGAGCTATGGCATCTAACGCATATGCTAGAGGATATCAATTTTATTTTGGTGCTTTTGCTGGTAACTTTGACCCTACTGCATATGGTGATGGTTGTTATAACGGAGGAGATATTCTTCAGGATGCTTGGAAATATAATTGTTTGTTGACTTCAAATTGGAGTGGTTTTCCTATCAGTAGTAGTGCTTGTTCTGTTGCTGGATTAACCCCATATTCTTCTTCAGGTATCGTACTCTTTGGAATTTGTACATTTGAAGGAACACAACCGCTCAATGTAAGTGAAAATGTAACTGCTTATTATGTTGCTGGTCAGTCTGGAGTTCCATTAGACTGGAAAGATAATTCTATTTTGGATGCTCTTCCTTTGAATAGTAATCTTACCGTTGATAATAGTAGAGTTTATTCTAGTTTGTTTAATGATCTCACAGAAACAGTCTCTTTGAATGCAGCTACAGATCCAACAACACACTTTCATAAACTAAAGCTCACTCAAGGAACACATACTTTCAAATTAGTTACAGATGCTTTGGAATTATCTCCAGATAATCTGAATACAACTCTAACATTATCTGTCGATCAATCAGCGTCACTAGATAATATAGTATCACCATTCATAGTTCTAGAATACCTAATAAAGATTTGAGATGCCACAGACAACTTTATCCACACAACCATCTTATAGAAATACTAGATCTAACTTCTATTCGGATAAATTTCCCGATACTACAGAAGTTGGAAGTATTATAACAACATTTAAAGCAAGTGATACTGATGTTTATGACAATCAGTATGTTCCTAGCAATGGAAGTACAAAAGCATACATTAATACATCTGGTAATGCTGATTGCGGTACAAATCCAGAATTTCAATATCGTGGATATCTCTATTGTGATGGTGGATTGTATCGCATCAAAGATTATCCAGCATTATATAAAGTTATTGGTAACAGTTATGGTGGTACAGCAAGACCTGGACTAAACATTATTAACGGCGGATCAAATTATTCTTCAAGTACCACAATTACTTTTGCAAATCCACCAGGATATAATGCTTCCAATCCTGGAGATTTGAAAATCATTCAGGCATCACTTACAATAGTTGGTGGAGTAATTACTACAATAACTTTGAATAATCCTGGATATGGATATACGTCTGCTCCTACTTATACTCTCAATAATCCTGGTAGCGGCACATCATTCTCTTTGCAAATCAATCTAAATGCTGCTGGAGAAGTTGAAGATATTACACAAAATAATGTTTTTTCTCACTTAGGAGAAACTAATGATCTTGGTACTTTTAACGTACCAGATCTGAGAACCAGAAAAATTGTTGGTTATGGAAATGTTTATGGTCCTGGAACTCCTAATGTTGGATTGATTTCTTTGGATGCTGGAGCTGCAGCTATTGGCGGTAAATGGACACTAACAAAATCAACTCAAGGTGGATTATTTGCTCTTGGTAATATTACTACTACTGGATACACTGATGTAACCGATACAACTAGCACTCGTATTTCGGGAACACAAACAGTTGACATTTATATGGAGAATAAAAGACTCCAAGGTGTGCCTGATCATAGTCACTATGCTTATCACACATATCCTGGAACTGATGTTCAAACTCTTGGTGGGTATAGTGGAGACAGATATCTGGTTGAGTATAAACAGTCAAACGGTAAATTATATCAGTGGTTCCCTGTTGGTGGTATTGCTTTCCAGCATACACATGCTCTTCTCAAGCAACCAATTGCAGATAACACAGTTTCAACCTTTGATATTTTTGATTACATTCCTGGAGCAGAAGGAACTGGAAGTATCAAATATAATCTAGGTGGTGCTGATTATTATTATGCTTCTGGCTCGGCATCTGCTGGAACATATGAGTTGGTAACTGAGATTGATCCTCCAGCATTCAAAACTTTTAATTCGGCATCGCTAATTGGAGGTAGAACCGTAATTACTGGCGGATCTCCAATTATTACTTATACATCAAATAATACTTACACATCATCTGGAACTGTCAATTTCCCAGCAGCTTGGTCTAAAATGAAACTTACTGTTGCTGGTGGCGGCGGCGGTGGATCTAATGGTATTTCAAATGGTGGATCTGGTGGAAATAGCACAGTAACAATTGGTAGTGATTTATCTGTTGTGTGTGAAGGTGGGTTTCCTGGAAAGACTAATGGTGGAGGAAATGGTGGAACAAGAATAATTACTGGAACTGCTGCATCATTAGTTGCTGTCCTTGTAAATAAAGCTGCTAATGGTTCAGCTGGTGGAGGATCTTCACCATATTACATCAAACAGTATCCAAATAATCCAAATACTGGTGGTGCCAAAGGAGATAATACTGGATCTCTTGGCAGTAATGATGGATCTGCTGGGGTTAATAGTTATGTTGATCAAAGTTCTGGATATACTTATTCACAACAATACAATTCAAATGGAAGTTTTACAATTTCCAGTACATATTTTATTAAGAAAGCAGAAGTTACAATAGCAGGTGCTAGGGGGGGAAATAGTATTCCCAATAGTTGCAATGTTCCTGGTGGAAGTGGACATGTAATGAAATTATTGATTAAGAATCCTAATTCTGCATCGATGGCATTTACTTTTGAACGTGGTCTGACAGGATCATATTATTCTAATACAGGTACTGGTGCATTTGGTGCAAATGGTGGATCGTATGGCAACAGGAACGGAGGTGGAACATTTGGAGGATCTGGCGGCGGTGCTACCGCACTGAAACAAGGTGCTTCTATTGTTGCGGGAGCTGGCGGCGGGGGTGGTGCTGGTGGTTATGATTCTGGATATGGCGACTGCGGTGATAATGGTGGGACTAATAATACTCCTGGATGGGGAAGCAATGCTCCTCTTGCAACAACTGCTAACCTGTTTGCTGGTGGTGGTTCAGCAGGTGGAGACGCTGGTTGTAACGGCGGCGGGGGTGGAGGAGGAGGTGGTGGAATTGCTACCTCTACTTATACTATTTCTGGCGGTGGCTTCGGCGGTGGTGGTGGTGGCAATGCAGGTCACGGCGGCGGTTATGGTGGTGGTCGTGGAATGAGTGCATATAAAACCGATATTTTTGAATTGGTATCAGAAACCACAAATAACAATGGTAATGGATATGTTCAAACTTATTATGAAGAAGACAGAAGTTACTGGACAACTGGTGGCGGCGGTGGTGGTGCAGGAGGACTTGTAGATATCCTTGCAGATGTTACGCATATGCCATCAGCCACAAGTATTTCATTTACTGTTGGTGGCGCTGGTAGTTATCCTTCTGGCGTCAGCGCACCTGGAGGAGGATATGTTCAAATCGGATTTGGTGAAATTACTGGTTATGAAGGTGGTTCAACAGGAATCACAGTTGGTGATATTGTAATTGCTGGTTCTGCAAATGTAAATATACTTACAAGTGGTAGTGGAACTGGAACTACAGGTGGGTTCAAACTACCAACAACTCAAGTTCCTGTTGTTGAATTTCTTGGTGGTGGAGGTGGAACAGGTGCTGCTGCTACAGTAACACTATCTGGTGGTGCAGTTTCTGCTATCAATCTTACAAATGGTGGATCAAACTATACATCTATTCCTGAAGTTCGCATCAAGCACGGCGCAGGAAGTGGTGCATGGGCTACAGCATCAATTAATAGTGCATCTAAAGTTGTTACTGCTGTAGCATTATCAACATTAATTACTCCTATACCTTACACCCATTATGTTAAGTTTGGTGGAACAGATCTGCAGAGATTTATTGTTCTCAAGTCGTTTAATTGTACTGATGTCAGTCGTTTTACAATCAAAGTTGCAAGAGGTAATGGCGTAAATGGTGGAAATACTCCAGAAAATGGTGGAGATGAACTAAAACTTTATTATAATACGGATGAGAGTTTGAATTTTAGTAATTTCTTGGGTGTTATTGTTCCAATTACTAATATTAGCACTGCTATAGATGGTGCATCTGGTGATACACAGTGGTATTGGTATTCTATTGAACTACCATCTGCTGCCAGAACTCCTACAACAAGATTCAAGATTGTTCAAGATAGAAATCCTGCTAGTTCGGTAAATGATAATGCTGGTGATACTGATCATTTTGGTATTTGTGATTTTGTATATGAATTTTTAGAAACTACAGAACTGAAATTCAAACCAGCAGCTGGTGCAATTCCTGCTTCTGCTGATCTGCTTACATATGTTGTTGAAGGTAAAGAAGATAGTTTTTATACTACTGGTGCAACTGGATTAGATGCTAAATTTACATTATCATCACAAAATCCAATTATTCCACAAGCAGCAATTGATCCAGATTATCCTGTTCCTTTGTTGGAACCATATCATCTTTGCAAGTATCTAATCAAAGCATTCTAAATATATCTGGGAACCCCATATTGATAATATGTCTATTACTAGTAATTCCATCGTTCCAGAATTGGTTTTGGAATTAGATGCAATCAGAAAAACAGTTACTTACAGAAATGTAAAAAAGAACATTCCAGATACTTATTGGACTGAAGAAATCGCTCCAGTATTATATCCTGAGTGGGATTCTGATAAGGATAAATTGGTGCTGTTTGCTTGGTATAGTAATGCCACATATCTTTGCCAGAGACGCAAATATATGAAAAATTTTTCCAGCGGTGAATATCACTGGAAAGATTATGAGTTTGAAATTGTTGATCCTCTAAATGAGCAAGGTTCTGCATTATTTGAAAAACTCAAAGAAGCATTCTTTTTAGTAGAATCACTAGAAACTATAGAATATGAAATTGAGTTTGCTAAAATTCATGCTCAAACTCGCACAGCAAACTGGCTAACAGTTAGACTTTCTCGTAATTTCTTATTAGATGAAACAGATCACGTTTTTATTGAAGATTCTCCATATTCTGCAAAAGACAAAGAGATGTATAGATTATACAGACAAAAGTTGAGAGATATTCCACAAGATGTAAATGATATTGACCCTGCTCTTGTCAAATTCCCAATTAATCCAAGATATTTCAAAGAAATTTTTCTGACAAAAAATCCAGATGTGAAGTATTTGGAAACAGATGATCAATTTGTCCAACTAGCTCCACATTATTTCAATACATTCAGAGAGAAGTTTGTTTCTTATCTGATCGTCAAGAACGTTAGCGAAGGACTGTATGCTTCATCCTTTATTGATGCTCTCAAAGAATCTGGTGTTGTTTATGATAGACCAGCATATCCTTTGTCTGTTGAAGAGAAAGTCGTTGCTGGTAATTATCTGAAGGATCTATTACAAAAACTTGAATCTGATATGGAAGGTAATGCAAATGGTTGAACTTATTAATACTTGGGAACTGATTGATCATTATTGTCAATCAAACAATAAGTCAATCGTTCTGTTTAGAAATGAAAAGATCAAACTAGCAAGTGCTGAAAAGCAGCAAGAAGTTTGGACTTGGTATGAAGAATTTGCTGATGAATATATTCTTGAAGCGATGAAAGGATCGGGAACTTGGGATATGGCAGTATTTGACAACGAAGATATTGCGACTACAAATGCTCTTGCCTGGTTCCCAGCAAAAGAATTTTGTCCCGATGAAGATTACTATTGGGAATGTCACGTTATCAACGAAGAAGGTAACTTTGTTTGGAGAAATGCTGATTCTACCCACTTGACAGAACCAGAAGAGTAATCTATACTGTATTCTCTGTTCGGAAATAGCGAATGCAAGTCCCATCTGAAATTGAGTTGAAACATTTACAACTCCAGGCTCTCCTTCGTGACAATAATATTCCAGATAATGAATTGTCATATATTGGTGTGCGAGAGTATCCCGAGACATTCAAGGCACATCCAGAGTATCACGGTACGTTACAGCATTGGTATCTGATTGCTGGTGAGCATGAGGTGCCTGTGTGTGATATTGGATCAGTTGATGCTGTAGATGAATGATGGAAAAAGAAAATGTAAGTGTTTCTAAAGGAGCAACAACACTTGATGCTTCTGGTGATAAAGTTATAGATTTTGAATTCAATCAATTTGAAAAATATAAGACAGCTTCAATTCCCACAGAAGTTGTTGATGATATTGTTCGTCATCTAGATGGATTGGATCTCAAATGGGAAAAAGCACTCTATGGATCAAGACTAGATTATGATCCCAGAGTTCGTCAATCTGATATTGCTTGGGTAAGTGATGACCTTATAAGAGATTTTGTATTTGCTCAATTTGATAGTGCAAATCAAGATCCAGATTGGAAATTTCACATTGATTCGATGGAAGATGTGCAATATACAATCTATAATGCAAGTGAAAAGAAAGATTCTAAAAATTTTTTAGAGACCCTTGATGGTCATTATGAATGGCATAACGATCATTTGATGGCAACTGATGAACCACGTAAGTGTCGTAAACTTTCTATGTCTCTGATGTTGAATCAGGTTGATGAAGACTATGAGGGTGGATACCTTGAGTTCCAATTGTTAAGACAAGGAAATATTGACTATGATAAAATCATTCTAAACAAGGGAGATATTCTAGTCTTTCCTTCTACCCTGAATCACAGAGTTGCTCCCACGGTGATTGGAACCCGCAAAGTTTTGGTTGCTTGGGCATGGGGTCCGCTGTTTAGGTGACAGTTTCGAAACTGGCACAAGCAACCTCGTGCCACCCTTTTCATGCCCTATACTATTCTCATCAACCAAACGAACCGAACCGATGATCGATCTGCAACTCCCGAACCCGATGACCGATCTACAACGCCGCTGCCTGGACCTTGCTGATGAGATGGCACAGGAGATTAACGGCAACCTGATCTATGTGCCCGATGATGACATCTCTGCCTGCTTCGACACCCTGAGCGAAGCGAACCTAGAGGAAACCGCCGCTGAACTGGCAGACCTTGCTGCCTGGTACAACTGACCGCTGACTTCATCCAATTCTGATAGTGGCACAAAAGGGGACAGAGATCCCCTCCTGACCCCTTATACTATTCTCATCAACAGCGAACCGCATGACTTTCACTCTTCGTCCTCACCAGCAGCGCATTCTTGACGCTATGCAGACTGCTGCTGTCGGTCGTGTCACCTGCCCTACAGGCGGCGGTAAGACGCTTCCTATGATCCTTGATTGTCTGCGTCGCTTTCAAGAGGCAGACCGCCCACAGACCGTTGTAGTGGTCTCTCCTCGCATCCTGCTGTCGGTTCAGTTGTATGAAGAGTTCTTTGCTGAACTGAATGGCAAGGTTGATGTTTGCACCCTTCACGTTCACAGCGGTGAGATCGAAGGTAACAGCACCACCAAGATCGACGAGATCCGTTGTCACGATGCTGTCTGCAAGGCATCTAATACTCATCAACTGATCTTCACCACCTACAACTCTCTGCGTCGTATCAACGAAGCAGGTATTGATGTGGATACCGTCTACTACGATGAGGCACACAATTCTGTTCGTCGTGACTTCTTCAAAGAAGTTGCTGCTGCTACTTTGACTGCCAAGAACGCATACTATTTTACTGCTACTCCCAGGTATCGTAGCGCAGCTAACAGTATGAACAATACTGATGTGTATGGCAACGAACTGATTTCTATTCCTGCTCCTGAACTCATCGCCAACGGTAGTATCATTCCTCCTACCATTCAAGCTCACGTTGTTGACATCGAGCGTAACAAATCCCTGCTTGCTGCAGAGAATGACCGTGAGGTGCTGGTAGATATTGTCAGTCAACTTGATGATGCTGCTGCCCAGAAGATCCTGGTTGCTGCTCCTAACACTCGTGTGCTGTGGCGTTTGCTGTCTAGCACCAACGTGATGCATGAGTTTGCTGAGCGTGGTTACGATGTTCTCCATATCACCAGCAAGTACGGCGCCTATGTTAACAAACAGAAGGTCGGTCGTCAAGAGTTCTTTGATACTCTTGATGCCTGGGGCAAAGATCCCAACCGTAAGTTTATCATGTTCCACTACAGCATTTTGAGCGAGGGTATCAATGTTCCTGGTCTCACTCACTGTATTCTACTGCGTAATCTCCCTGTTATTGAGATGGCACAGACCATCGGGCGAGTGATCCGACTTGACAAACAGGATGCTGCTGATATACAATCAGGTAAGATCCCTGCTGGTCAGTTGCAATTCTATCGCAAGCGTACTGGTTTCGTGACCGTGCCTGTGTTCAGCAACTACGGTCAGCAGACTGAGAAGCGCCTGCAACGTGTTGTAGATGCCATCTTCGTCAAGGGTATTGCCCCCACCTAATAGTTATGAAACTCAATCCCAACAACCCACAAGAATTCACTATGACTATTGAAGAACGCCCCAACATTCAACATGATTGGAATGCTGAATACAAAAAGCAACGTAAAGACCGTCTGACCGACGCTATCCACGATTATTTGGACGATAGTGACGTTGATGTCTCTGAATTCTATAACGATATGCGAGATATTATCGTTGAAATGAACACTTACCATAAAACCTTTGCTAAAAAAGCAGAGGCTGCCCTGCTGCTTCTCCACGGCAAACCCGTTGTGGAAAATTATGATAGTGATAATATCCCTGGTGATCCTTCCTACTAAATACCTCGTTGCGTCTGATTATTATGACTGAAGAAGAACTCAAACAAGTAATTGACAATCTACTACAAGTACAGAGTAACAACGAGTATAACTTTCAATTGCTACAAGCACGAATTGATATGTTGCAAAAACAAATTGATGATCTGGATGAACTACGAGA
>Ga0194122_10003367_pt1 | contig 16434 bp, 21 predicted proteins | sample TA2MahCa10mmetaG_FD_155487 | JGI IMG/M metagenome (GOLD analysis project Ga0194122, IMG submission 155487) | Freshwater microbial communities from Lake Tanganyika, Tanzania - TA2015021 Mahale Deep Cast 10m | ecosystem: Environmental > Aquatic > Freshwater > Lake | place: Tanzania: Lake... | reverse complement strand
CCGCCGTTGATCACTACGGCGGCACCCGTCCTTGGCAGTCCCGGCGCGTGCCGCTGCGCCCGGTGCGGGCATCACAGTATCTGGGTCGACCCCTTTCCGCCGCTGCCCCGTCATCCCCCGTCGGCCCGAAGATCAAAAAAATACGTTTTTACATGATCGCAAACAGCCAACGCATCCTTCGACGGTCGGTGCCTGTTTCTTTAGCCCGCCACCCGCGTTACAGTGGCAAAGATGTACCGTACGCCCTTCCTCACATATCTGTTGCTCGCCTCGGCGGCCCTCGCACAGTCCCTCCCCGCCGGGCTCCGCTTCCACGCCAGCTTTGACGGCTCCACCGACGCCCGCACCGCCGGCGGTGACAAACGCCTCTACTCTGCGGCCTCTTATAAGGAGCAAGCCGCCGCCCAACCCGGCCTCGCCGCCGCGCCCGACGTCAGCTTGGTGGCCGGCGCAGGCCGCCACAACTCAGGCGCCCTGCGCTTTGCCACCAAGAATGGTGAGGCGGTCTTCTACCAGGCCAAAGGCAACGTCAACTTCAACCCGAAGAACTGGACCGGCACCATCGCCTTCTTCCTCAAGCTCGACCCTGAAACCGACCTCGCGCCCGGCTACTGCGACCCCATCCAAGTGACCGACAAAGCCTACAACGACTCGGCCATCTGGACCGACTTCACCAAGGACGACATGCCCCGCCACTTCCGCCTCGGCGTGTTCGGCGCGCTGAAGGCCTGGAACCCGAATAACATTGAGCCCGACAAGAACCCCGCCTTCAACAACCGCCTCGTGGTGATGAAGAAGACGCCGTTTGCCCGCGACCGCTGGACGTCGATCGTGGTGACCCACTCCGGTCTCGGCGGCGGCGCGGGCCGCGCTACGCTCTACGCGGACGGCGTGGCCGTGCGCGAAACCACGGGAATTGGCGAGGCGTTTGAGTGGGACCCGGCCAAAGGCGCCATCCGCCTCGGCGTGGCCTACGTGGGCCTGATGGACGACGTCATGATCTTCGACCGCGTGATTACGGCCGCCGAAGTCAAAAGCGTCGCTACCGGCCGCCCTTAAGGAAGGCCAGCAGCCACTCGTTCACCGCGGCCACCTGCTCAGGAATGTTGTTGTGGCCGGTCTCGAGCGCCAGCAGCAGTTTCTTCTCGCCGGGAATCACGTTGTAGGCCGAGTACATCGAAGTGGGCGGGCACGTTTCGTCGTTGAAACCCCACGAGTACAGCCCCGGCACTTTGATGCGCCGCGCGAAGTTCACGACATCGTAGTAGCGCGTGGTTTCAATCTTGCCGGGCGAGCGGTGCGCGGCCGGCCCTTCGGTGGCGCGCAACATATGCGGCCAGCCGCCGGCGCGATTCTGGAGATAGCCGGTCACGTCGGGAAGCGCCGGATAATACGCGGCGAGGCCTTTCACGCGCGGATCGAGCGCGGCAGTCACAATTGACAGTGCCCCGCCCTGGCTGCCGCCGGTCACGGCGAGATTCGCGCCGTCCCACTTCGGATGGGTCACTAGAAAGTCGTTGCCGCGCACGCAGCCGAGATACACGCGCCGGTAGTGGTAGCGGTCGCGATTGTCGAGCCCAAACGTGAGGTAGTTGGCCAGCGCGCCCGCGCCGAGCGAATCGTATACAGACTGGTCCAGCGTCACCGGAATGCCGTGAAGACCCACCTGCAACGTGATCACGCCACGCGCCGCCATCTCCGCCAGTCTGCGGTACGGACCCACGCCCGCACCCGGCACGCTCAGCAGCGCGGGATACTTGCCCGGCGCTTTGGGCTCGCACAACACGCCGTAGAAGCGTGACGGCGCGTTGCCCATGCCGATGTTCTGGAGATTCACGTGGAAGCAGTCGGCGCCGGCGTTCCCGAAATCCGGCAGCGGCGTCACCTTCGCATCGATCGGGAGTTTGGCCAGCGCCGCCTTGCCCGCGGCCCAGAACTGATCGAAGTCCGCGGGGGCTTGCTGCGTGGGCTTGATCGCCTCAGTGCGAAACGCTGCGGTCGCCAGCCCGCGATACGTGCGCCCGTTGTGCTCCACCGTGGCGATGCAGCGCAGAAACCCGGGCTCGTTCAGCGTGCCGCCGTCCACCGTGATGCCCTCGCCGGTGATAGCAGCCGTCTGCTCGATCTTCGGCGGCATCATCTCGGGCCCGATGCGATACGTCACCTTCGCACCCCTCAGCACATGGCCGTCGCTAACGGCTACGATGCGGAAGCGCACGGGCTACCCGGGCTCGTAAAGCCAGTCCGCGCGGTTGGTCAAGACGCGCACCTGCACGGTGCCGATGCGTTCCTGGGCGTGGAGGGCTAATGGCGATGAGAGAAGAAGAACTGCGACGAGTAGCATGGCTGGAGCTAACACGATACCGCGTACGGCGGCCAAGTTGCTCAGGATCGAAGAAACTCGTCTGGGCCGATGCCCGCCTGCTTCAGGATGGCGCGCAAAGTACCTTCCGGCATATCGCCAGGGTGGTTCGGAACAGTGGTGTATAAGTTGGAATCGGGATTAAACCATATCTCGTGGCTTCCGGCAGCTTGCCGGTCGAACGGAAACCCGAAAGCCGCCCCGCTTAGGCAGCGACCACGATGGTGTAGTCTCTCTGGTCGCTGGTGGTCGGCAAGTTCGGGATACCGCCGCGCTCTCGCTTTGCTTCAAGCAGCTTCCGGGCCACATCGCGCGCGATATCGAGCGCTTCCGCCACGGTTCGGCCTTGAGCCACGAGGCCGGGCAATTCCTCCGAAGTAGCAAGGAACAGCCCCTCGGGCAGTGCCTCCACTTGAATTCGGATTGCGAGTTCCATCTCCTCAAATCCTAACACCTCATCCGGTTTCTTGAAACCGGCAGGGCTCGCGGCGCGCCTGGCTACTGACGCAAATACTCCAGGGCCTTCTCTATTACTTCATCGCGGCACGCGGATGCCGCCGGGAACCGTGAGGTGGGGCATGATCCGGCGGAAGGATGGACCCGAGAGTTTGCCGGGGGCAAACATGCCGAGGTCGCCATCACGGCGGAAAGAAGCATCGCGGAGCTTGCCCGGGGCGGTCAGGGCGAGGACGTAAGCGGCAGTCGCGGCAAGCGCGTGTGCGTCGCGCCCAACCGGCAAAAACAATTTTCCTGAAATAAATAGACTCCCTTGGTCAAATCAAACCCATGCCGCCGCCACGCTCGCACGAAACGATCATCGACCTCAAGGCCACCCCCGAAGAAGTCCTCCGCGCGCTCATCGATCCCGAGCAGCTTGTGAAGTGGTTCGTCGCCGGCGCGCGTGTGGATCCGCGCGTGGGCGGGGAATACGTGAAGATCTGGGCGCCCGGCATGGAGAGCAAATCTACCATTTCCGCTTGGGAGCCCGGCCAGCATTTCGGCACGTACACAGAGCGTTCATTCGCCTTCGGCGGCCAAGGGCAGCCAGTAGAGACCGGCGCCGTGCAGAAAATCGCCGTCGACTACTTCCTTGAATCCCTGGACAACGGTCTCACGCGCCTCCGCGTCGTGCAGTCCGGTTTCGGGCCGGACGCCGCGTGGGACGATGAGTTCAACGCCACGAAAACGGGCTGGGCGGCTTACATGAAAAAGCTACAGGGAGTCCTCGAAGCCTAGCTGCCCAGCGGCGCGCGATCCATCCACGCTTCCACAATCGCCTGCTCAATCGGGTAGGTGAGCTTCCGGCATGCCTCCGCGGGCGCGAGCCACCGCACCTCGGCCACTTCGGACGCATCCAGTTCGCCGCCTCCGCGGCCGGCGAGCATGTTCCAGAAGCGCACTCGCTTCGGTCCCTGCTTCACCTCATACGCCACCGCGCCGGCAAACGCCAGCGGCGTCGCTTCAAAGCCGGTCTCCTCGCGCACCTCGCGCAGCGCCGCAGCGGCGGGCTCTTCGCCGTCATCGAGCTTGCCCTTGGGCAAACTCCAGTCGTTATAGCGCCCGCGATACACCAGCGCAATCTCCAATCCGCCGCCGTCATCGCGCCGCCGCCACAGCAACCCGCCCGCCGCTTCAATCACGCTAGTGCGCCTCGAACATGTGCGCGATGTCCTGATAGCCGTTCATCGCCAAGCGGCACGCCGGACCTTCGCCGGAAAAACGCGGCCGGTGCCAATGCATCCGCGGCGCGTACACGATATCGCCTTGGTCGGCATAGATAATCCCGGCGCCTTCCATCTTGTATTCCATCTTGCCCAGCAGAATGAACCAGGACTCGGCGCACTCGGGGTGGAAGTGGCCTTTGTCGGTATCTTTCGCCGGCGGCAGATCCTTCGCGTTGCCGAAGATGATGTTCGACACCGCGCAGTCATCGGCAATGAAGCGGCGCTGCGTTTCCGGACCCGCCACCACGTTGTTGAAATCGATGAACGGCCGGTTGCCCTGGTTGTAGGTGCCGCGCCCGGTCACCGTGGTCTTCACAAAATCGAACCCCTTCAACACAGGCGGCGCCTCGTCAGCCGGGTACTGCGTTTTCGCGCCGGCGATGTTTACTTCAAACCGCAGCGACGGTTTGTCGCCCCCGGTCTCCATCCTGTAGAAAGTGCGATACGGCACCTGCACCAGGTAGCCCTTGGACGCCACAAACGGCCCCACGCCATCGATGGTGAAGCGAATCTGCCCGTCCTGAATCACCCACCAAGCGCGCGTTTCCGGATGCATGCGCCGGCGCGTTTTCTCGCCCGCGGCCATCTGCACATAGTCCGCATAGAGGTGTTCGTCGCGCACCACCGGCACGGTCCAGCTCGCCTTGCCCTGGTGCGCTTTCAGGATGTCGGCAAGCTTGGTCACCGGCTTGTGCGGCGCCTGCCACCCAAGCAACTTCACCGACTTGGGCGACCACACCGTTTGCGTGATCCCCCCGCCGCCCTTCCTCACTCCGCCCTTCTTGGCGGACGGGGTGTCCTGCCCTGCGAGCGAAGTTACGCCAGCCTCGGCAACCAGGACAGCCGTCAAAGCAAGACGGGTAAAGATCTTCATCGCCAAAATACTATAACAACGCACACCGAAGCGGGACAAACAGAATCGCCGCCCGATTGACTACCGCGGCGCGAGCAAAAGCAAATGAGGTGGCCGGCTACTTCACGAAATCGTCCCGTTTGCCGTACTTCTCCGCCAACAGGTAGCAGAACGTGACGCGGCTCTTCTTGCGGGCCTTGGCCATGGTCTTGGCCACGGCCTTAATCGCCGCATCCAGATCCGCATCCGGCGCATCCAGCTTCAACTTCCGCTTCAGGAAATTGGTGCGCACGCGCGCCAATTCAACGGGATCGCTGGCCGAAACCAACGAAGAGTCTGCCGAGCGGAGCGCAATGCCCAGGTACTTCACGATACCCTTGACCGCGGCTTCGTCCACGTTTGCGGTGTGCTTCTTAATGTCAACTGCGTAGTCAGGTTTGGCGTCAGCCATATTTTTGGACCTTTCAAAAACCACTGCACGGATATCCGGCCGGCAGGGGGCACCGGCTCTTTAGAACGATAAGGCCGACCGGCGACAGAGTCCATACTTTCCCGTTGGTATCCCCACCGTTTGGTACGTTCGGTACCGCCAGCAATCGCAATCAAGCTTACCGAACGCCGAAGCAGTGCAACGCCGAGCGGGTGCGAAGATACAGCCGGTCATCCGCAATCGCTGGCGTTGCAAAAATCGGCTCATCGAAATCCGCAGACGCGAGCGTCTCCCATTTCGCGCCCGCTTTCAGCAGCGTCGCTTTGCCAGTTTGGCTCAGTAGCAGTACCTTGCCCGCCACGCCCACCGGCGACGAGTAGTAGGTATCGAGCGCTCCGGCGAGCCGCCCCTACTTATGGATCGCGCCGGTCTTCGGATCGAGCGTCGTCAGAATGCCGCCGTCCTTCACCAGATACATCACGCCGTCATAGAGAAGCGGCGATGGCACGTTCGGCAGAAACTTCTGCATGCGCCATTGCACCGCCGTGGGGTGCGAGGTGAGGTCGCCGCGCAGATCGCCCGGCCTCACCGCCAGCAGCGTATTGCGCGAAGCGCGGCGCGAGCGATAGTTATCCCAGTCACGTTGATCGAGAAAGCCGTCGCTCGCCAGATCGTTGTTCTCAAAGCCGCACGTCATCGGCGTATCCTGCGCCACTTCCGGTTTCGATACCCTGCCGTCTTTGTCTGCGTCGAACTTCGGCAGCACTTCTGAAAACTCCGGCGTCACCGTCGGAACCTCCGCCTCGCCGCCGCCTTCCCGCCAATGCGCGTACACGGTATCGCCATCCACAATCGGCGTCGACTTCGGCTGCCACGACATGCCGCCAATCCACCACAGCTTTTCGCCCGTCACCGCCGAGTACGAAGTGAGATAGTACGACCCCGGCACAATCAATTGACCACGCCACACCGAAGGCGTTGTGTACGAGCGCACCACCTCGGGCCGTTCCACTTTCCAAGCCGTCTTGCCGGTGCGCCGGTCCACCGCCAACATGTAGCTGTTGGAATCCTGATCGCACAACATCACCACGCGCCCACCGGCCAGCATCGGCGACGAGCCATGCCCGTTCACGTTGTTGAACGGCCCCAGTGGATGCCGCCAACGCTCCTTGCCGCTATGTGAGTAAGCAATCAAACCATAGTCGCCAAAAAATACATAGACGCCGTCGGCATCGGCCACCGGGCTCCCGGACGCGGGCGAGTTCGTCCTCTGATACCGCTCCAGGCGGGGCCGCGGGGCCGCGGCGCCTCACGCCGCCACAGCAAAGTGCCATCCTTGCGGCGCAAACAATAGGTGAAGAGCTTGCCGCCTTCATCCACAATCTTGTCGTGCCCCGCATCGGCCGGCTTGCCGATCTCAGCAGCGGTGAGATAGATGCGATCGCCGAACAGTACGGGCGAAGAGTGCCCCGGCGGCAGCGGCACTTTCCAAAGCACGTTCTTGCCGGGCGCGATCTCATCCGGCAGCGCGCGCGTGGCAACGCCCACGCCCGCGCCGTTCACACCGCGAAAGCGCGGCCAGTCCGCCGCCGCCACCGTCATCGCCAACGCCAACACCGCCGCGCCACTACGCCACAAAACCATGTAAGGGATTTTACCGCGGCTTTTAAAATGTGCGCCGGGGAGGGGGCTGGATCATCGTTGTCCGGCCCGGTACAATGTCGGCCACGTAGTAGTTCTCGCCGCCCACCGGCGAGCCCGCGAGCCCGCGCAGCAAGTTGATCTGCCCGGCGTGCGACAACGCATCGGCAATCGGACCCTGCAGCAAGCGCGACGCGAGGTCAGCCTCCACCGCTTCGCCCCGCGCCTTGAGCGCCAAATCGAAATTCGTCACCGCCACGAAGAACCGCTCCTGATCCGCCTCCCACTCGCCCGCGGGCACTTCGATCCATTTGCCATCGCCATTCACATGCCGCGCACCCCAATCTATCAGGTCGCCCATGTGCGCGAGGATCGCCCCGGCCGTTCGCGAGTTCTCCCCCGCGCGAAACGCCGCAAACCCCTCCGGCGCGCGATGCACGGCACGGAGCGTGCGATAGGCGAGAATGGCGAGCGAATGGCGGAGTAGCAGCAGGTACGTCATACTCTCCAGCTTATCGGCTGTTAGACTGTTGGCGTGCACAAGGCGGCGTCCTGCATTCTCCTGTTCGGTATCGCCGCAGCGCCATGTCTGCACGCGCGCCTGGAGATCCACCCGTCGGCCATCGATCTTGCCGGCATAATCAACACGGCCCCAGCGATTCTCCGCGGCGTGGTGGTGAAGGGCCGGCCCCGCATCGGCTTGCCCGGCTTCGGACAACCCGGCATCGTTCAACTCCAGGTGCAACGTTGGTATCGGGGCGCCGCCACGGCGAGCCTGATCGATGTGCCCTTTTGGAACGGCCTCCGCGAACGGGGGCACGAGTGCGCCGAGTTCACGCGCGGCACGCATTGGCTGATCTTTGCCAAGCCCGCCGCGGACGGCACGCTCGCGCTCGTCCACGATTGTTACGGCGCACTGCCCATATCGGGCCTCCTCGCGCCAACCGGCGCGCAGGCAAGCACGGAACGGCAACTCGAAGCAGACTTCGCTGCTGGCCTCACCGATCCTGGTCCTCGCGCCCGCGTCGTCAGTCTTCACGGCTTGGGTAATCTCCGCCTGGCATCGTCCATCCCGGCCCTGCGCGCGCACATGAAAACGTACCACGGCCAACCCGAAGCAGAATGGGCACGTCTGGCTGCGTTCCGGTGCGGGGATGATACTGCGGCACAACCAGGCCAGTTACAGTAGCCACCTTGGCCCGCCGTCAACTCATCGCCGCCGCCACGTCGACCGCGGCTTATGGACGGAACACGCGCAAGGGTGAGCCGCAAGGCAACGCGCTCTATCTGTGGCTCCGCACCGCCAGTTGTACTACTTCGGCGCAGACCCGGTGGAGCGCGCCGTGGATGCCTGGCTCACCCGCCGCGCCAACTCCAGCCAAGCGTGGTGCTACACTTGCTCAACTCCTCCCGCTCATGCGCGACCTCACCCGCGGCTCCATCCTCGGCCACCTCCTCCATATGGCGATGTTCATGTCGCTCAGCATGGCGCTCCAGACCCTGTACATTCTGGTTGACCTCTACTTTGTCTCCTCGCTCGGCAAAGAAGCCGTGGCCGCGCTCAGTCTCGCCGGCAACCTCCAACTCACCGCCATGGCGCTCACCCAGATGCTCGGCGCCGGCACCACCACGCTCATTGCGCACGCCACCGGCCGCGGCGATCATGCCGAAGCGCGCACCGTGTTCCACCAGGCGTGGCTCCTGTCGGCGATCCTCGGCCTCGCGGTCTTTGTTTTCGGCTTTGCGCTGCGCATGCCGTACAGCCGCGCGCTGAGTGCCGACGAAACGACGGTGCGCCTCGCCGGGGACTACCTGATCTGGTTCCTGCCCTCGCTGGCACTGCAATTCCCGATGGTGGCGATGGGCTCGGCGCTCCGCGGCCGCGGCGTGGTGAAGCCCGGCCTGGCCGTGCAAGCCATTTCCGTGGGACTCAACACCATCCTCGCGCCCGTGCTCATCGCGGGCTGGGGCACGGGCCATCCGCTGGGCGTTACGGGTGCGGGCATTGCCACGTTCCTCGCGCTCGCCGCCGGCGTGGCGGCGATGACCATATATATGTCGCGCATCCAGCGCGACCTCACGCTCACCTCCGCAATCGGCGCGCCGCGCTTCGATCTATGGCGCCGCATGCTGAATATCGGTCTGCCCGCGGGCGGCGAGTTTGCACTGATCTCGATCTCCGGCGCAGCGGTGTATTGGATCATCCGCGACTTCGGCGCGTCGGCGCAGGCGGGCTACGGCATCGGCGGCCGGCTGATGCAATCGATTTTCCTGCCCGTGATGGCCATCGCGTTTGCCGCCGGTCCCGTGGCGGGCCAGAATTTCGGAGCGCGCCAGGGCGACCGTGTGCGCGAGGCCTACCGCACGTCGGCGTGGCTGGGCGCGGCGCTGATGACCGTCACCACATTGCTCTGCCGCATCATGCCCGCGCGCCTGATCGCCATCTTCACGAGCGATGCGGGCGTGGTGTCGATGGGCGCCGAGTACTTGAGCATCGTCGCGTGGAACTTCGTGGCCGCGGGCTTAAACTTCACCGCCTCGGGCATGTTCCAAGCGCTCGGCAACGCCTGGCCTTCGCTTGCCTGTTCCGCCGCGCGCCTCGCCTTGTTCCTGGCGCCCGCGCTTTGGATGGCCACCCAGCCGGACTTTGCGCTGCGCCAGCTTTGGTATTGGGCCGTAGCCAGCGTCGCACTGCAGGCCGTGGCCAGTTACTTTCTGCTGCAACGCGAATTCCGCCGCAAAGGAATCTGAACCGTCATGGCAACGCTTGAAGACGCGATCGCCCGCGCCGCCCTCGCTCACAAAGGACAACTCGACGAGAGTGGCGCCCCCTACATTCTCCATCCGCTGCGCGTGACGCTGCGCCTGTCGGCCGGGGAAGAACGCATCGTCGGCGTCCTGCATGACGTAGTGGAAGACACCGGCTGGACACTCGCCGGCTTGCGCGAGGCCGGCTTTTCAGAAAGCATCGTTGAAGCCGTGGACGCGATGACCCGCCGCGACGGCGAATCGTACGAGGACTTCGTCGCGCGCGCCGGCCGCAACCCGATTGCGCGCAACGTCAAGCTGGCAGACCTCGATGACAACAGCGACGCAAGCCGCCTGCCATCGCCGCTCACTGCCAACGACCGCACGCGCCTGGAGAAGTACGCCCGGTCCCGCGCCACTTTACTCGCCGCAAATTAGGGTGAGATTTTCGGCGCGCTCCGGCCACTATGTCTAGTAGCGGCGGACTATTTTGCGCGTATGATGACACACTACGACGAGTTCGGCGTCCCGCCCACGGCCTCGGCTGAAGAGATCCAGAAGGCGCACCGCGGACTGGCGCGGCTACTGCATCCGGATCAGATTCAGGACGCGGCGCTGCGAGCGTCGGCCGAAAGCCAACTGAAGCGGCTCAACGCCATGTACTCGGTGTTGATGGACCCGGTGCAACGGCGTCACTACGACAAACACATCGTGCGCTTCGGCGGCGTGGCAGACCCGGTGGAATTGAAACGCCTCGCTGCACCCGCCAACCCGCACCGCCGCAGCCGTTCAGCCGCCATCGCCCTGGGCTTCATCGCTGCCATCGGCGCTGCACTCGGCGCAGGCTGGGGGTGGGGTACCTTGCATCCGCAACCTCAAGTGGCGGCAGCCATTGCTTCACAGGCCGTGCCCGCTGAGATCAAGGTTGCCGAGGCGCGGCCTGCCCGGCCCAACGAAACCGCCTCTGACGCACGAGAACTGCGCCGGCTGTTGACTCAAGTGATCCAAGAGCGGGATTCCGCGGTGGCGCGCCTCCACAGTCTGCACAGTCCCGCGCCGCCCCCGGCTGTGCCCAGGCATCTGCCCACAGCCTCCGCTATTCCGGGATTGAGCCAAACTGCCTCGGCCTCCCATCCCGCGCCCATCGTGCCCGAATTCGCCGCACCGGCACACACCGCCTCGGCGGTGGCCACGTCCTCGGCGCCCGCACCTCCCACCGCAACCGCGCCCGCGCGCCCACTCCTAGCCAGCACCTGGATCTACACACCGCCCGCCGGTCTCGCCGCGCCCACCGATCAATACGCCGCCGCTTACATTGAACTACTGCTGATTGAGCACGACGGTCTGTTGTCGGGCCGCTACCGCGCGCGCTACAGCGTACCGGACCGCGCGTTGAGTCCGGACGTGGAGTTCTACTTCGAAGGCGCCCCGCCGGCCGCGGGCGGCGCAGAGCGGCGCTACACCTGGCGCGGCACGGCAGTGCTGGTGCGGCGGGCGGAGTAAACTGTGGATAGTAGGCTCACGATGGCTCGCCGCGACATCCTCCACGAACTTGTTGACTCGCTTCCTGAAGCGGAGATCGCCAGGACGGAGCGTCTGCTAACGATAATTTCGAAAGAGGCTATCGGTCCGGAGTTTGCTGACTCGATCCGCCGCGGCCTAGCCCAGGCCGATGCGGGCGACACCGTGGTGTGCCGCGATTACAAGGAGATGGTCGAAAAACTCCTCGATTAGTTCGCCATCCTTGCGTTTCCCTTTCGCGCCAGAAGCGCGGGTACAACTGCGAGCAATCGACCGCCCGGTGGCCTCGCGCATCCTTCAAACGATTGCTCGGTTTGGTGAGTCCGGCGTTGGCGACGTGTCCCCGCTCCATGGTGGCGAATGGCAGGGCTGCTTCCGCCTCCGCTGTGGTAATCATCGCGCGATCTTCCGCCGGATTGACGGCGGGCTTGAAGTCATCGCTGTTGGCCATCGATCCGAAATCTACAAGTAACTACTCCTCCAGCAGCCGCGCCGACGCCGCGTCCATAAACCACGCCACACCGCGCCCTAGATGCGCCGGAATCTGCGCGGGATACTTCAGCGCGTCGAACTCGCCGTCGAGCACCGTCCGCATCGCCTCGGCCTTGTCCGCGCCCGGTGCGAACACCACCGTGTGCCGCGCGCCCAAAAGCACCGCGGGCAACAGCGTCACGCGCCACTGCTGAAACTTCTCCACATATGTCGCCGCCGCCAGCCCGTCGCGATTCTCAATCAGCGGATCGCCCGGGAACAGGCTCGCCGTATGAGCGTCGGGCCCCATCCCCAAGTGGATCAGATCGAAGTGCAGAGTCTCACCCGGCTCAAGCGAAAACACATGCTGCAACGTACGGACATACTGCTGCGCGGCGCGATGCGGCTCCAGTTCCGTCTCCACGCGATGCACCTGCACGCCAGGGAAACGGGCCGGCGTGACGAACGCTTCCATCACCATCTTGAAGTTGCTCTGCGCATCCATCGGCGGCACGCAGCGCTCGTCGGCGAAGAACAGATGGACCATGCGCCAATCAAAGCCAGACCGCGCGAGCGCCTCGAAAATCGGCCGCGGACTGTTGCCGCCCGACACTGCCATCGTCACTTGATCTTTGCCCGCCGCGGCAGCCTCCAGTTGCGACAGGATGTGCCGCGCACAGGCTTCGGCGGCCGCGGCGGCGTCCTTTTGGATGTACTGATGCACGCTCATGATGGTGCCGCCTCAGACTCGGCGAGCAGCGCGGGCACCGCGGCGATCACCGACTCGTAGACCGAATCCGGCCCCAACACCGACAGCTCCTCCCGCAGAAGTTCATACTCAGAAAGCCGAGGAAACACCGTGTGCGCGTCGCGCGCGCCGGCGTGCAACTGCACGTCGCGGTCCGTTGTCACTGTGATCGAAACATCAGTGGCCTGTTCAGCCAGATGCACCGAACACACGCGAGCCCGTTCAAAGTCGCCCACTCGCACGATCTCGACTTTCAAAGACCGCGCGAGCGAGTGCCGCAGCCACGCCGCCAGATAGTAGGCCGACATCGGCACGTGCGCGCCTTGATACTCAATGCGAATGCGCTCCAGTCGCCGCGCGCGTTCAGCGCCCACGGCATCGTCAAACAACTGCGCAATCGCTTCGCGCCAGCGGGTCAGGCGGGTCCAGGCGAGGTCGCACACGCGTCGGGCGCCGGCTTCGTGCGTGCTGATGTAGCCGATCTGAGCGGACAGATCCGCCACGCCGCCCGAGTCGACAATGAGCTTGTCGGCCAGACCGATCACGCCATCGAGTTCCGGCGTCTGGATGAGGTTGCGGCCGCGCAACCAGCAGGCCACCGGCAAGTCCGGCACAATCAGGCCGCGAATCACCGGCGGAATCTCCTGGAGGCTCACTCGCGAGGCCGACATCGAAATCTGCTCACAGCAAATCTGCTGGCGTTTGCCGAACGGCATCCAACATTGCGCCGTCACGCCGGCTTGAAGCGATGGTGCATCGCCCGAAGTCACCGTCAACACAATCAGCCGGCTCGGGTGCGACCGCACAAGCATGGCAAGCGTTTCGCCCACCGTCACGTCATCGGTATCGACAACCGCAATCAACGTCATGGCGCAGGCGCGCAGCACGGGACTGGCGCCCGGCGCTCCGCTCACCGGCGGTTCATGCTGCTGCTCTTCGCCGAGCGACAGCCACAGCGCATCGAGATCTTTCAAAATGCGCGAAGGAGAGATGGCCGTGGTTCCCATGATTTTATGGCACCCTCCACGAATGACCGCGGCGGCCCAGCATTTCATCGGAAGCCTTCGGTCCCCACGAGCCTGCTTCGTAGTTTGGAAACTCTTTTTTGGTGTTCTGCCAGACTTCCATGATCGGGTGCACGGCTTCCCAACTCGCCTCCACCATGTCGCGCCGCGTGTAGAGCGTGGCGTCGCCGGTGAGCGCGTCCACCAGCAGCGTTTCATACGCGGCCGGCGAGCGCATGCCGAAGCTGGAGCCGTACTTGAAGTCCATCTCCACGGGGCGCAACTTCATGCCGCTGCCGGGGAGCTTGGAAAGAAAACGCAGCGTGATGCCTTCTTCAGGCTGCACGCGCAACACCAGCAGATTCGGTCCGGCCCAACTCGCGCTGTCATGATTGCCGGTTTGGAACGGCGAATGGGGCGCGGAGTGAAAGCGGATCGCGATGTCGGTCACGCGCTTGGTCATGCGCTTGCCGGAGCGGATATAAAACGGCACGCCCGCCCAGCGCCAGTTGTCCACCGTGAACGTCACCGCCGCGTAGGTGTCGGTCTGCGCTTCGGGATTGACGCCGGATTCTTCGCGGAACCCCGCCAGCGCCTGCCCTCCCACGCGGCACGGCCCGTACTGGCCGGCCACAGCGTTCAGCCGCACTTCGTCATGCGTGAAGGGGCGGATCGAGCGCAGCAACTTGGCGCGTTCATCACGCACTGTCTGCGCTTCAAACGCCGCGGGCGGCTCCATCGCCACCGTCGCCATGATCTGCAACAGGTGATTCTGGATCATGTCACGCAGCGCGCCGGCCTCCTGATAGTAGGCGCCGCGCCCTTCCACGCCAATCGACTCGGCTGCCGTGATCTGCACTGAACTGATGTAGTTGCGGTTCCAGAGCGGCTCAAAGATGCTGTTGCCGAACCGGAACGCCAGAATGTTCTGCACGGTCTCTTTGCCGAGATAGTGATCGATGCGATAGACCTGTTCTTCGTTGAACACGCGCTGGATCGCATCGTCGAGTTCGCGCGCGCTGGCCAGATCGTGCCCAAACGGCTTCTCCACCACAATGCGCCGCCACGCGCCGTTGCCGGGCTTGGCGAGGTTGGCCACGCCCAGTCCGTGAATCACGGCCCGATAGTGGCTGGGCTGCGTGGAGAGATAAAAGAGAATGTTGCCACCGGTCTGCCGTGAGTGCTCGATCTCTTGGAGCCGGGCCTTGATGCGAGTATAGCAGCCCGCATCTTTCAGATCGCCGGAGTCGTAGTAGAGTCCGGTGGCGAGATCGTTCCAGATCTTCTCCTCAAACGGTGTCTCCTCGGTAAACTCCAGCACGGCCTCGCGCATCTTATCGCGAAACTGCTCGTGCGTCATCTCCGTGCGCGAGTTACCCACCACCGCAAACCCGGGAGGCAGCCGGTGCTCATATGCCAGCCGGTACAGGGCTGGAATGAGCTTGCGCTTGGTGAGGTCCCCATTGGCGCCAAAGATGACCAAGGCGCAGGGGCGGACGCGGCGCTCAAAGCGAGTGGCGTCCCGAAATGGATTGGACGAAGGCGTCACACTTCAACGATAGCATTTTGGGCTTTCTATCCCGCCTGTTATGTTGAACATGTGGCATATGTGCTGGCGGTGGTCAAGGATCTGTTTTTCGCCGTGAAGGTATCGGACGGAGCCAAGCGTGCTGGGCGTAGCGTGCGTACGGTTGCAAGCGTGGAGCAGGCCCTGGCAACTGCGCTTGTTGAACGGCCCGCCATGCTGGTGGCGGACCTCAACTGCGATGGCGTGGATATGTTGGAACTGGCGAGGCGTTGGAAAGCCGACGAAACACTGTGCGGCGTGCCGCTGCTCGGCTTTGTACCGCACGTGCGGGAAGACCGCAAACGGGCCGCGCTGGATGCTGGATTTGACCGCGTCGTCGCGCGCAGCACTTTTTCTGACCGCGCCGCGGAGTTACTCGCAGCCGGCTGAGTATTACCGGGAAGCCTGCGTAGGAGGCATGTCGTAGGGATAAAACGCGTGGGGTGGGCGCGGGAGTTCTTCGGCTACGGCCCCGGGGGGGGCGGCGTCAGCATCCCGTCTACGGCTTTTATGCCGATCCTGCGCAGGTCTCCAGGATCGGAGCCGGCAACCATAGCTAGCGCGAGGCCGCCGGTGACAACACTGATAGAACCGAGCCACATCGACAAGGGCGAGGGCTGCGCATCGCCGCGCCGTTGGCTGAAAGGCGGCAACTTCTCAATGCGCGGCTTTGGCTTCAGCAGGCGCTTGAGCAGCGGAGGTTCAACTCGAATGCGGACACTGACAGTCACCGTCATGGATGAGATTCCTCATCCGCAGTGTGTCCGTCGGATCGGCGTGCGGCTACGTTACATTGGCCCTAGCCATGCTAAAAGGGGTTCCGGTACGAGGTTCGCAGCAATTCCGCCACGAGCGAGACGCCAAGCAGCGCCACGGCAAGCACGAGGGACGATGCCCAGACAATGAGAGCTGAGGCCGGCTGACGGCGCGCATCCGGTTGCGCTAGCTCGGTTTGATCCGAACCGCCGTCGGCCGTCGACAGAAAGCGAATGGTCAACCACATGAACTTCGATAACCTACTTGAGCTGAGAATACAGGCCAAGTAAGGTAGAAACAATGAATCGAAGGTACGGGGAAACTCGTCCTGCTGTACTAAGAAGCAATCCTCATTAACTGCTTCGAAAAGTCGCACGGCGGCGCACAATAATCAGGGCACTGCCTGAGTTAAACCCACATTTCCGTTTTGAGCCGCGCGTGCGAGTCTCTCGGATGCTCGTCCGCATCAATATCCATGAGGGTTTGAAGGCAGTAAAGGCCCCTGCGGAGGACAGTACCCAATGGGTGACAAACAAAACCAGCCGTTTCAGCTCTCTTGCAACGGCCTTCTCAAGATCGACTGCCAGGGATCGCGCGTTAATTCTGATG